>Ga0123353_10001369_pt1 | contig 29946 bp, 31 predicted proteins | sample TergutLab28metaG_3_FD_92763 | JGI IMG/M metagenome (GOLD analysis project Ga0123353, IMG submission 92763) | Labiotermes labralis P3 segment gut microbial communities from Petit-Saut dam, French Guiana - Lab288 P3 | ecosystem: Host-associated > Arthropoda: Insects > Digestive system > Gut ...
CTATAAAAAAGTATCTATGATAATCGTCTACACACAAACGATATACTAGACAGTAACCACCTTTGTATTTATCTACAAGTTCTTTATCTCCAACTATTTCTTCAATAGTATATTTACTATTCTTAATCGATAATACTGTTTCATCATCAATAGGATATACTGTTAATTTTGAATCTGCGGGAGATATAAATAAGTTCTCATCACTAGGTAATGGTCTTTTATCATCTTTTATTTTTCTAATAAAAAATTCATTAAATGATTTATATTCTTCATCGATATATTCATTCATATTTATATTGTTTTTAGTTACGAATTTGGGTATTCTTCTAGTTGATAGTTTGGTGTTCATATAGCATCCACCTAAACGTGTTAACCACTTCATAGTTAATAGTTTTAGTATTATACGTCCAATTATATTGTTATATAAAAATTTTAACAGTCTACCATCTTTTTCTTCTGTATATTTTTTTGTCCGTAAATTAAATATCATTATCTAAAATGTAAGTATATTAACACAGTAGACATTACAACAGTCAGTATACAACACATTACATACCACCATGTTTTCTTTGGCTTTCTAATTTTAATATTTAATACAAAGAATAGAGCAACTACAAAGAAGAATAATAAATATACATATACAAATATATTTGCTGATAGTAGATATCTAAGTAAATAAATTAATGGGAAAACTGCTGATGTCATTGTAACAGGTAATCCTGAATAATGTTTTATTGGACCATCTGCACCATTAGCTGTTACATTAAAAAATGCTAAACGGCTTATTCCTGCTACTGCAAATAGCGTTACTCCAAGTACAGCTAAAAATGGATTTAAAGTAACATTAAAATATTTACTCATACCATATAATGTAACAACAGGAAAAGCAATAAAAGATATCATATCTGTCAAAGAATCTATTTGAACTCCATACTGTTTATCTTCTTCGGTTCTATTCTTAAACATTCTAGCAACTTTACCATCAAACATATCACAAATACCAGCCAACATTAAACACACCATTGCGGTATGGAGGGCTGGTTCACTATAACCTATAATGGCATAGATACCGATCATTGTCGATAATACTCCCAAATAAGTTACAATTACTGATTTATTATATTTTCCTATGAACATTGAAAAAACCTCAATTTCTGTATCTATTATAGCAGAAATCAAAAAAAAAATAAATTCTATATCCAAAAGAAAAACAGTGTCTTTTAACACTATTTTTTTGGACTTTCTAACCCTAAATGTTTATATGCTTTTTCTGTAACTATTCTTCCTCTATTGGTTCTTTTTAATAAACCAGTTTGAAGTAAATATGGTTCATATACATCTTCTATCGTTGTTTGTTCTTCACCTATTGAAGCCGCGATTGCTTCTATTCCTACCGGACCACCATTAAACTTATCTATAATAGATTTAAGTAAATGATAATCTGTATCATCAAGACCTAAACTATCTACTTTTAGTTTGTCTAGAGCTACTTTAGTAATTTTTAAATCAATACTTCCATTACCCATAACTAAAGCAAAATCTCTAACTCTTTTAAATAATCTATTTACTACTCTTGGCGTACCACGACTTCTTCTTGCTAATTCACTTGCCGCTTTATCTTCAATAGGAACACCTAAAACTCTACTCGTTCTTTTAGCAATAGTCATTAATTCTTCTTCTGTATAAAATTGTAACTTATTAATAATTCCAAATCTATCTCTAAGAGGTCCCGTTAAATCTCCCGCTCTAGTAGTTGCACCAACCAAGGTAAATGGAGGTAAATCTATTTTAATACTCCTACTACTAGAATCAGAACCAACTATTATATCTAATGAAAAATCTTCCATAGCTGAATATAATATTTCTTCAATAAATTTGGGTATCCGATGTATTTCATCGATAAATAATACATCGCCTGGTTCTAAACTAGACAATACAGCGGCCAAATCTCCAGTTTTTTCAATCGCAGGTCCGCTGGTTGTTCTAATATTACTTTCCAATTCATTGGCAATTATATGGGCTAAAGTTGTTTTTCCTAAACCCGGTGGACCATATAAAAGTACATGATCAAGAGATTCATCACGCATTTTTGCAGCCTTTATAAATACATTTAAGTTTTCTTTTACTTCTATTTGACCAACATATTCATCGATAGATACAGGCCTAATATTAGCTTCAAAATTATCTTCTATTAATTCTTCGTTAGTAGTTATTCTCTCGCTCATAAATCACCTCTATCTAAGTAATAGTTTTAACGCTTCTTTTACTTGTTCTTCTATTGTTAAATTGTTGCCGACATTAGGTAAGATTCTCTTGATATCTGCTTTTTTATATCCTAGTCCTTCCAATACTTCAACTAATTCATCAAAGTTTTGTAGCTCAACAGACTTAACAGTAGGATCTAATTTGCCTTTTAAATCGAGAATAATTTGTTTTGCTACTTTGTCACCTATTTTTGGAAACTTTTTCAAGTACAATATATTTTCTCTTTCAATCGCATCAGTGATTCCATGAATAGAACCAGTCGCGATTATCGGAAGTGCCATTTTACATCCTAGCCCTTTTACACTTATTAACTTCAAGAATAAATCTTTTTCTTCTTTTGTCTTAAATCCAAAAAGATTAAGTTCATCTTCTCTTACTTGCTGATAAATATATATTTTTGATTCATTATCAACACTAAACGCATATGGATTAGGTGTATGTATTAAATATCCTATTCCGTTTACATCCAATACTATATAAGTACTTTCAATACTAGTTACTTTACCATTCATATATTCATACATATATATCACCAATATAATTATAGCACAAACAAATGTTTTTGCATATAGTAAAGCGATATTTGTTAATATCGCTTATTTTTTATGAAGTGTCTTTATTGTTTCAAATAGGAAAATCAACATCAAACCTACAAATAACCATACAAGTCCCTTATAAATAATAGTATTTGTGTGTTCGTATGCGACTGCCATTAGACTTTCAGGAAACGATAGCATAAACTTTGATACCGCGTTTTCTCCTATATTGTTCGCTATTAAATTAAACAACTGCAATATAATTTCTAATGCCGCTATTCCGTAAACGGCTTTAATTATTCTTCTTTTATAACAAGCCCAACATACAATTAGTATGACTAATATTAATACAATAACAGCTTCCATGTAATCACCTCTATCTTATTAATAATAACACACTACTTGAATCTTTTCAATTAAGAAGAACAAGTAATGTTATCGAAAAATCGAAATGTCTATTGTGTAATTCTAGTTACTGTATATCCTAATTCTTCTAACTGATCAATAATTGCACCATCTGCAACCATGTGTGCAGCACCTACCGCAAAAAATATTGTTTGATTTCCTTGTAACATTTCTCTGATTGTTGCCACCATGGCAATATCTCTATTCACCATCATTGCATCGTTATATTCTTTAAACAAAATTGGGTCTTCTTCAATAATCATTGCATTTTCTTGTTCAATCATCTGCCTTAATAATTCTACATCACCATTAAGCCAAGCAGTATACATGCTTTCCATCATTAAACGGGATTCTTCTAATTCCTCCGGTGTAGCAAATAAAACGCTTCTCAACAATAGTTCTTTAAGTTCTCTTGAAAAGGTCAATCCTACATTAATTTGTGAAAGTACCGATTCCACCTCTATTATTGGCATATTATGTCTTCTAGCTAAATTAATGAAGAACTCATCAACACCTACGTGATCCATGAATCCCCACTCAGCCAGATGAAGTTGCAAAAGCGCGGTTGCTAATAAATCTGTTCTAGTAGCAAGTAATCCTGCACGTTCCAAACCAACAAGTTCTAATTCATCCAAAACCTCTAACAGTCTGTCATAAAGTTCTTGCGAGATATGATCTTGAACAGTTCCTTCTTCATACATTATATGCTGAGCTAATTCAAGTTGAGCAGCAAAATCTTGTTGAAACGCAACTATATCAACTTCTACAGCTAATGCATCTGATTCATAAAATGCATCCAATAATATTTGTTGCATTGGAAGCAAGTCTTCTTTTCCTACGTGAATTGTCCCTACTAAGTATACTACTGCCGTATCTGACTCTACTCTCCATATTAATGCTTCTCCATCTCTTCCTTGTTCTCTTTCTTCTGTTGGGTCCGGATTTGGAGTATCATCACTCCTCATTAATAAAAATGTTGTTACTCCACCAATAACTACTACAAGAATTATAATTATCCATAATTTTAAATTTTTCATATTTATTCTCTCCTACATTAAAATTATATCACAAAAAAAGAATGTTCAACATTCTTACTTTTGTAAAGCTTCAACCAATTCGGCTTTTTTCATTTTCTTATAATCAGCAATTTTTGCTTTTTCTGCTAACTCTTTTAACTCTGCTACTGTTTTACTACTTAAATCTGATTTTACTTCTTTTTTAACTTCAACTTTAACTGGTTTTTCTTTTTCTACTTTAGGTGTCTCTTTTTTTACCGTTTCTTTCTTTGCTGTTTCAACTGGTTTAGTCATAGTGCCTTCTAAACCTTTTCTTGCTGATTCCACTAAGTTAGTAAAAGATCCTGGATCATTAATCGCGATTTCACTTAGCATTTTTCTATTTATTGTGATTCCTGCTTTAGTTAATCCATTAATGAATTTAGAATAGCTTATATTATTTATACGACATGCTGCGTTAATACGAGTAATCCATAGTTTTCTCATATTTCTCTTAGTTTGTCTTCTATCTCTATATGCATATTTTAATGAATGCATAACTTGTTCTTTAGCTGTTTTATATAATTTATGTTTACTTCCAAAGTAGCCTTTAGCTTGTTTTAAAACTTTTTTTCTTCTAGCTGCGTGGACTTTTCCACCTGTTACTCTTGCCATTTTTTATCCTCCTCTATTTATTAATATGTTACAGTTTTTAATCTGTTTGCATCACCTTTACTAAGAGGAGAAGAGCTTCTTCCCTTTCTGTTTGATGCAGCGTTTTTCTTTCCAGTATTATGTCTTTGTCCTGGGTGTCCAACTGTAATAGAACCACTCTGACGAACATTTAATACCTTTTTAGTTCCTTTATGTGTTTTTAATTTTACTTTCTTTACTTTTGTCATAAAATCCTCCTAATTTTCTTTTTTTGGCATAAGAATCATTGTCATATTACGACCATCAAGGATTGGTTTTTGATCAATTTCCGAATTACCGCTTAATGCTTCCGCAAAGCGCAGCAAGACTTGCTTACCCAAATCGGTATGAGCCATTTCACGACCTCTAAATCTAATAGAAGCTTTAATACGATGCCCTTTGTCTAAATACTTACTAGCTTGAGTCACTCTTGTATTAAAGTCATGAATATCAATTACTACTGATAAACGATATTCTTTCATTTCAAGATTGCTTTCTCTTTGTTTCTTGAAGTTTTCTTTTTGTTTTTTCTTGCTTTCATACTTATATTTATTGTAATCCATTATTTTACAAACTGGTGGATTAGCATTAGGACTTATAAGCACAAGATCAAAACCAGCATAGGTTGATAAAGTCAACGCATCATTTATTGCTTTGATACCTAATTGTTCCCCAGCTGGACCGATAACCATTACTTCTCTAGCTCGTATTTGTTCGTTAATGAACAAATCATTTCCCTTGTTTGCTATAGCAAACACCTCCAATACTTCTTATACCATGAAAAAAGTGCATACTAGTCGTATCCACTTAAAAGCACAATATAATATTTCTATTAATCTAGGCTTTGACCTATTGCTTAAGCAATCAGGTGGATGTGGATACATCGCTTTCCTTTTTCATTCAATTAGATTATATATTAAAACAGTATATATGTCAATGGTTTTAATTATGTTTTTTACCACATTTCCTACAATATGCTCCTATTACACTTTCTCCACAATTTGGACAATAGTTATATTGATTTTGTCTATTAACTATTGTGGAGAGTATTGGCATGTTTAAGTCATATCCTAATGCTGCTAGTTGTTTTACTTTTCTGGTTGCTGTTTGAAATAGCAATATTACAAATACTATAAACATCATAAACGATATACTTCCTACATAGGCTGTTGCATATAATAAATAATTATATATACCGTGTACTATTGTTGGAAATAATATACTTTTTACTTTATTAATATTTGCTAATCTATAGTTGTTGTTTTTTTCAGATATTCTTGCCATTGCTAAATAATAACCCATAACAACTCCGAATGCTGCATGTCCTGGTACAGCAGTGACACTTCTCATAAGAGCAATTTGTATTGCTGTTCCGTCATTCAAACCCGCAAAAACATATAGTATATTTTCAAATGCGGCAAATCCCAATGACACGAATACAGCATATACTATAATGTCGTAAACGTGATTAAATTCTTTATTCTTATACCCTATAGCGTATGTAAATATCCATTTGGAAAATTCTTCGACAAAGGCTACTCCAATAAATACATATGGTATTAAAGGAAGCAACCCTCCTATTGATTCAGCATTAACATTAAAAAAAGGAAATATTCTCATTAGCAATACAGTTAATGCCAAAGTGACAACAATTGATCCCAAACCGGCTAAAAATAGTTGAATCAATAAAGATTTAGGTTCTTTATCAAAATCATGATTATATATATATCTGCCTACAAAATAGGCCGGTATAATTGCAAGCATTAATAAAAGGAATGCAAAACTAACATTATAAAAAGATTCAGGTAAAAACTGCGTTGCTTCCGCACTCATTTCTCCTGTATTCCTTGTATAACTAATAAATGCTACTATTCCTACTGCTGCTACTGAGGTTAAAAGTCCTTTGACTACTACTCGAAGTTTTTTATTAGTAGATCCATAGATTTTATATTCAAGTAAACACACTATTAGAGTTACCATTATCACTAACAGTAACGTTGTTCCAATTAATGATAGTAAGTCCATATAATCCCTACTTTCAATATATCAATTATATCATAAAAAAGAAGTGTTTCCACTTCTAATTATAAATTCATTAAATATCTAGCTGTCCTAACCATTTGGCATGTATATGAATATTCATTATCATACCAAGACACTACTTTTACCATTTGGCTACCATTAACATCAACCACTCTTGTTTGAGTTGCATCAAATAATGATCCATATTTTATACCAATAGTGTCACTAGATACCAATTCTTCTTCTGTATATCCAAAAGATTCATCTGCCGCATTCTTCATAGCTTGATTTATTTCTTCTATTGAAGTGTTTCTACCAAGCACACAAGTTAATTCTGTAAGTGATCCCGTAATAACTGGTACTCTTTGTGCTCCACCATCAAGTCTTCCTTTTAATTCTGGAATAACTAATCCGATAGCTTTCGCAGCGCCTGTTGAGTTTGGAACAATGTTTGCTGCAGCTGCACGAGCTCTTCTTAAATCGTTGTTTCTATGCGGGGAATCTAATGTGTTTTGATCATTTGTATACGCATGAATTGTTGTCATTATTCCTTTTTCTAACCCAAACACATCATTAAGAACCTTAGCCATAGGGGCGAGGCAGTTAGTTGTACATGAAGCACCTGAAATAATTTGATCATCAGCCGTTAATATATTGTGATTAACGTTATATACAACTGTTTTCATATCATCTTTAGCTGGTGCGGATAAAACAACTTTCTTAGCACCTGCTTCAATATGTTTACCACATGATTCCATATTAGTAAAGAATCCTGTACACTCAAACACTACATCAACATTTAATTCTCTCCAAGGTAAATCAGATGGGTCTTTTTCCGCATATATAACTATTTCTCTTCCATCCACAACAATAGCATTCTCTGTTGATTTAACCTCTGCCTCAAACCTTTTTTGAGCACTGTCATATTTTAACAAATGAGCCAGTGTCTTAGCGTCTGTTAAATCATTAATTCCTACTACTTCAAAATCACTAGACTCATACATTTCTCTAAACGCAAGTCTTCCTATTCTTCCAAATCCATTAATTGCTACTCTAATCATAATTTTTCCCTTTCTTATCGCTCAAAAAAGCAACTTCCTCCAATAAATTCTCTTAAAACTGAATCAGGTGGTACATCATCACTTGGTATAGGTAAGAAATTTCTTAAGAAATTAATTAATCTTAACGCCTCTGGATATACCGGATCATCTTCACTAACACAAAATAGTAGTGGTTCAACATATGTTTTTAATACTCCTATTTCATATATCAATGATGAATTTATAACAACATCCACTTCATTTTGAAACGGATAAATGTTTTGATGTTCTCCTCTTTCTATTGAAGGCCACATTTTTAATGTTGAGGCTGCCGTTCTACCTCTATGCTTACTATCGCGAATGATTCTTCTAAGTCTTCTAACATCACTAGTATGTACATGACTGTGATAATCCACATTTAGCTGCGCTAAAGGACTTATATATATTTTATACTTATTATATCTATCTACTGACATCGTTAATGCATCATTAAGTGCATGAATTCCTTCCACAATTAGAATGTCATCTTCTTCCAATTGAACAAAGTTTTTCTTATATTCTCTCTTTCCTACAACAAAATTATAGCTTGGTATTTCTACCTTATTACCATCTAGTAGTTGTATTAAGTGTTTGTTAAAAAGATCCAAATCAACACTTTTTAACGATTCAAAGTCATATTCACCTTTATCGTTTTTAGGAGTATCAATTTTGTTTAAAAAGTAATCATCTGTTGATAATTGAATAACATTTAACCCTCTACTTTTCAAAAACATCATTAATTTTTTAGCGCTTGTTGTTTTACCTGAGCTTGATGGTCCAGCTAAAAGAACCAATTTAATTTTTTTCTTTTTTTCATATATATCATTAGATATTTCTACTAATTGAGTATTATAGTATGATTCTGATAATCTAATTAATTCATCTGCCTTAGCGCTAGATACAACTCTATTTAAGTCTGCTGCTGTTGATACTTTGAGCTTTTTACATAAATCACCAAAAGTTTGAAACACCTCAAACACTCTATCATGATGAATATAGTCAAGTGTGCATTCAGGATTTAATATCGTTGGAAAAGATAATACAAATCCTGTTTCATTGATTCTTGTTATTCTAAAATCATCTATTTGTCTAGTACTGTAGGCCATCTTTGTATAAAAATAATCATATATATTATCTAATTTATATAAATTAATATATGTATTAGAAATATACTTAAGAATATCTGCTTTATCTTGTCTATGTCTATTTTTATAATACTTAATTGCATCTACTCTTGCCACACTTATTTTTTTAAACAAGTAATCCGCTCTTGATATCTTTCTCATTTCCGTATCTATGTCTTTTATTATTTCATCCGTACACTCAATATCAATTAATTTGCAGAATACTCCTCTATCTAACGAATGATCAACTAATACTTTAGTTTCTTCGCCATATAGATTCTTAATAGCTACTATCAACATAAAAATTGCACTTGTACGATATGCATTATAACCGAGAGAACTGCTCCTATCAAAAAAATCGACATTACATCTTTTGTTAACTGGCTCAGATAGCTCAGTAATATCATTATCTACCTTTGCTACTAATATTTCATAGTCATAATAGTGCTGATAACTACGGGCTATTTGCTTTAAAGTAGTTCCTACAGGAAACTCTTTAACATCCATTCTATTATAAGTGACCGTAATCATTTTTTCTAAATTATCACTCATATTATCCCTCTATTCTTCCACTATTAATTTTATCATACATTATGTCATTTGTCATTCTTTTTGGCATATATGAACAACAAAAAAAGCCTTTTTTATAGGCTCTTATGTGATTTCTAAAATTTTAACTTCATATACACCGTTGGGACTCGAAACAGAAACTTTTTCGCCTGCTTTTTTGCCTAAAATAGCTTGCGCGATTGGAGATTCGTTAGAAATTTTATTAAGAAATGGATCTGCTTCTTTGCTTCCAACAATATGATAAACTTCTTTATCTTTTTCGTCTTCATATTCTAGAGTAACTTTCGTTCCTAAAGAAACAACATCGCGATTAACTTCTTTAATAATGGTTGCTCTTTCTACCATTATCTCTAATTCTTGTATTCTTGCCTCAACTAGCGCTTGTTCGTTTCTAGCTGAATCATATTCAGCGTTTTCACTTAAATCACCTAAAGATCTTGCATCTTTTAAGGCCTGAATAACTTCTGGTCTTTTTACTGTCTTTAAATGTTCTAATTCTCTTTTTAATTCTGCTAACCCTTCTTCAGTTAGATATATTTCTTTACTTGGCATATAAAATTCACCTGGTCTTTCGTATCCTATTAAACGTGATTGCACACCATATTACTACTTTTTTTTTACTTTGTCAATTCTTTTATTTCTACTCATCATGTTATATTTTACTAGTTTTACATTTATTGGCATTTTTACCATTTATTTTAGGGCGTTTCACGATTCTAATTCATATTATATTTTAAAATTGTTCCACGATTTTATACTCTATTTCAAAAAAAAAGCAAATATGCTTCTTTTACCATTGCATATTGTAAGGTGTACAGTTAGTGTTATAAAGGAAACAACTTAAACAACTTGTTAAGTTTCCTGATTCACCATCGCTTGCTGCTTGAGTAATAACAAATTGTGTTATTCCTGCTACCAGAAAAACAATGGCAGCCGCGATTACCTTTTTTATAATACTATTTCTTGCTTTAACAATATCATCAGCTTTTTGAGCTGCCATTGCTTTTGTTAGTGTTATAATACTAAAAATTATTAATATTATTGGTGTAAGCACGATTAAAAGTGTAAATATTATACTAGTTAATTGCGGAACTGGCGCAGGTATTCCTGTTGCGTCTCCACAAGATACATATTGTAAGTGTGGATTAACATCCGCTACTACTGTTGGCAAAAACAACATAAAAGACAATAGTCCAAAAAATATATATTTAATTTTATTCATATTCTCACTCAATTCTTCTAGTTGTATTATACCACACATACATGTATATTAAAAGCTGGACTTGTAAAAAATACAAGCATAGGTTATAATTTTTATAGGTGATAAATATGGAAGCTGTTGTTCCTTTTTTATTTATTTTTGCTATTATAGGCCTTCTAACTCTATTTTTTGTTTCTACATCTCAAAGATTTAAAGAAAGTCTTATTAGATTAAACGAAGCGGAAGCTAATATTGATTCCGCACTTAGAAAACGCTACGACTGGCTAAATAAATCTTTTGACATAATTAAGAGGCTAACAGATAATGAAAACATTATGCCTATATTTAATCAAATAAAATCTAAAGTTTTAGACAATTATGAGTTTGATTCAAAATTATGTGATGCGATTGATGAACTTAAGGCTTGTAAAGAAGATGTTGAAAATCTAAAGAATAACGATGAATATTTAAAAATTGAAATTAATCTTTTTGAGTCTGAAATAGAAATTGCTTCTCTTAGAAAATATTATAACGATATTGCTAAAAAGTATAATCGTGAAGTAAAGTCTTTTCCATCTGTTATCGTAGCTTTAATTTTTAAACATAGAGCTAAAAAGTATTATACCGAAAGAGTTAAGAAAGACTTTTTAGAAGAATTAAGAGCATAAAAAAGAAATCATTTTTTCCGATTTCTTTTTTTAATACCCTTTAATATTATATATATAAATATTAGTGATAATACTCCTATAGATATATTAATAATCATTCTATCATATGCTTTTTCTTCTGAGGATGTTGTTTCTTCTGTTTCATTTTCATCATTTATTCTGATTATTAATTCATCTGCTCTTGAATATAAATATTGTTCTCTTACAAATCTAGCAATATATTCTGGATCTTGTAATTTGATAATCTCTATTTGCAACTGATCTGTCATTTCATGTAATTGTATGTATTTTGTATCCAAAGCATTTTGTTCTTGGCGTAAAGTATATACTTCATACCCAAACGAAGTCAAAGAATATATTAATAACCCTATAAATCCTAAACATATTGGTCCAAAAATAAATAATCTTCTTTTGGCTTGAGAAGATATTGTTTTTGACTTCATACCATCACCATTTTAATAATATCATGTTTTCTACTAGTTAGCAATTACTAAGACATTTACAATGTAAAGGTAATAAAAAAACTCTAACGAGTTTTTATTCAGCTTCTTCTTGATTATAAGCTTCGAAAATTGCATCTTCGAACATTTTTCTTGTTTCTGCATTAATTGGATGCGCTATATCGTGATATTCGCCTTCAGCATTCTTGCGACTTGGCATAGCGATGAATAAACCGTCATTTCCTTCAATGATTCTGATATCTCTGACTGCAAAGCAATCATCAATTAAAACTGAGGCAATTCCCTTCATTCTTGATTCTTCTTTATCAATTTTCTTGACATTTACAGATGTAATTTGCATTTAGCTCTCTCCCTTCAGGTTGATTTCAACTTAAGTATATAATATTTTATTCACTATTGCAAGCATTTCCTAGGATTTTATTGATATTTTGATTGTGTTTGGATATACTTATCAATATCTCTTTTTTTGATTGTTTCCCTTTTATCATAGTTCTTTTTTCCACGGGCAACACCAATCAACAATTTTGCTTTATTCTTTTTTAGATATAATTTGATCGGAATCATTGTATAACCTTCTTTTTCTATTCTTTCTCTTATCTTTAATATTTCCTTTTTATGTAAAAGAAGTTTTCTGGTTCTTGTTTCTTCATGATTAAAAACATTTCCTTTGTCATACGGGCTTATATGCATATTAAGTATATATATTTCGCCTTTTTTAATTACCGCATAACTATCTTTTAATTGGACTCTTCCGTCACGAATAGACTTAATTTCTGTCCCGGTTAAAACAATGCCGGCTTCATACGTCTCTTCTATTTCATAATCATATCTTGCTTTTCTGTTTGTTACTTCCATTGTGTATCACCTCTACTTTTTTAGCTGATAATATTACTTTCTTTCTTTTATTGTAACACTAACCATATCTCCTGCCTGTTTTCCAATTTGGGCTCTAATGTCTTTTCTTATACCAATGATGTGGCAATCTGTTCCCATTTTTACAAGGCTTCCTTCATATTCAACATCATCGAAGGTTGCTTTTACAAAAACTCTACCACGACCAAATTCTTTTCTTACATCATACGGAAATTCAATATATGCCGCATCAATATCTGGATCTTTTTTTATTTTGGCCTTAAACTCATATAATTTACTTTCCATTGTTTACCACTGAAAAATCTATATTATGAGTCTCTTTATTAGCTGCTTTTACGCTTATTTCTACTGTATCGCCAAGTCTATATATTTTTTTTGTTCTTGTGCCTATTAGAGAAAATGTAGATTCATCATAGGTGTAAAAATCATCACTAAGTTCATCAACACGTACTAATCCCTCAATCATATTAGGTAGTTGAACAAAAAATCCAAAACTCATAACGCTAGTAATAAAACCTTTATACTCTTCTCCAATATGATTCATCATATATTCAGCCATCTTCATATCAGTTACTTCTCGCTCACATTCAATAGATGCCCTTTCTTTTGATGAAGAATGTTCAGCTAAAGATGGTAATTTTAATCCCCAGTTTTGAATGCTTTGTACACTAACGTCCTTATCAATTAAACATTTTCTAATTGATCTATGAACCGTTAAATCAGGGTATCTTCTAATCGGTGATGTAAAATGACAATACATCTTACTAGCTAAGCCAAAATGACCTATATTATTAGTATCATATACAGCTTTTTGCATACTACGAAGCATTTGACTAGACAATATATAAAACTCTTTCTTTTCTTTTAATTGGTTTAATACTTCTTGAACCACTTTTGGAGTTAATTTCTTTAGATTAACCTTTATTTTATAACCGAGAACAGTAATAAGACGTAAGAAACTATTCATTTTTTCTTCACTTGGTTCACCATGAATACGATATATTAGTGGATACTCCATATGATAAAAGTGTGTCGCTACTGTCTCATTAGCAATTATCATGAAATCTTCAATTAATTTTTCGGCTTCTCCACGGTCTCTGACCTTAACATCAATAGCCTCGCCTTTTTCATTAACAATTATTTTAGCTTCATCTATATTAAAATCTATATATCCACGATTTTCCTTATCTTTTCTTAAAATAGCCGCTAATTCATGCATTAAATATAGTTTATCACTATAATCTTCGTATCCTTCAGGAATGATATTTTCCTCAATAACAGAATTAACACTATCATATGTTAACTGTTTTTTTGATATTATTATACTTTCAAATATATCATAATTTGATACTTGTCCTCTACTATCTATTTCCATAATGCATGATATAGCTAATCTATCAACATTTGGATTCAATGAACAAATACCATTAGATAACTCATGAGGTAACATAGGTGTAACACGGTCAGCTAAATATACACTAGTTCCCCTGCTTGCCGCTTCTTTATCAAGTTCACTATCTTCTTTTACATAATAAGATACGTCTGCAATATGAACACCTAATTGATAATTCCCATTATCTAATTTTTTTATAGATATTGCATCATCTATATCCTTAGTATCACTACCATCTATGGTAAAAATCATTTCATTTCTAAGGTCTTGTTTCGGTTCTTTTATTCTATTAGTTATTTCTTCTTCTGTAACAAACCCTTCAATATGTGATACTTCTTCTAAAACTTTAGTTGGAAATTCATCTTGAATATCATATTTTTCCATTATCGAAACAATATCTACTCCTGGATCATTAATATGACCAATTACTTTAATTATTTCGCCTTTATATTCTGATTCTTTAGTTGAAGATAACAATCTAACAACGACTTTATGTCCTTCAACTAGGTTTTTATGATAGCAACTATCTACTCTAACTGATTTTACTAGTTTTGATTCGTCTGGTTTTACATAAATGTTACCATTTTTGTAGTATACTGAACCAACTATCTGTTTTATACCTCTCTCAACAATTCTTGATACTATACCCATTGTTGGTAGTGAATTAGTGTCTGTTATATTTACAACGACTTTATCCTTGTGCATTGCTCCATTTAAATCTTCCTCTAAGACTTTTATTTCTTCACCGTTTTCTAACATAACAAAACCAATACCTTTAGATGTTACAAAAACAACACCAACACGTGAATTACTATCTTCAAATAACATATAATTATCTTTTTTTGTCCTGTAAATAAGTGCTTTCTCTTCCATCTTATTTAAAATACTCAATAACACTTTTAAATCTTCCACGCTTGACATATCTAAATGGGTTTCAAGTTCATGAATAGAAAGCGCTCTTCTTTCATTTTTTAATACTTCTAATATCTGATTTTCCATATCCTCACCTATTACCATTATACAGCAAAAATATCGACATTTGCCGATATTTTATTCATTATCCTCATTCTGCTCAATTGCTTTTATTTCTACTTGATTAATACTATTAAACCTTTTAGTTATTTTATCCGTTGTTGTGTGAATATCTTTAACATCTTTGCTAACTGTTTCAATGCTTCTATATAATTTATCCCAACGATCCTTGTATCTATCAAATTCACTACCCAATAATTCTAGTTCTTGATGAATTATCTTAGCATATTTATCTCTTTCCATGTTTTTAATAATCACTTGAATAGTAGTTAAAGTACTCATAAGAGTAGTTGGTGATGTTAACCATACTCTTTTTTTGTATGCATACTCTAAGAGTTCACTGTGATATGCATTAACTTCTGCAAATATAGCTTCTGCTGGTAAAAACATAATAGCTTGATCTGCTGTTTCTCCTATAATTATATACTTAGAGCAAATATCATCAATATGTTTTTTTATGTCACTTTTAAATAGTTTTTCAGCATTGTCTCTTGCTTCACGTGAGTTTGACTTATTAACCATTGCTTGATAATTTTCCAGTGGAAACTTAGAATCTATCGCGATTGTTCCTAACGGTTCTGGTGCGAAAAGAATACAATCAACCATTGTTCCATTACCCAATGTATACTGCATTTGATAGATATTTTTATTACTACCAAATACATTTGTTAAAATGTGTTCTAAATTTACTTCTCCGAATATTCCTCTTGTTTTTTTATCGGTTAAAATGCCTTGTAATGACACTATATCATTGGATAAACTATCTATTTTTTTCTGAGCCTCATCTATCTTAGATAATCTTTCTAAGACTGACGCAAAAGTTTTATTTGTTTTTTCAAAGTTTTCCTCTAGTCTTTCATTCACTTTATCACTTATTAAGCGGAGTCTTTTATCTATTCTATCATTCATAGCACTAAAATCTTCATTAACCTTGCTGCTAAAATCAGACTTAAAATTACCTATCTCTTTAACTATTCCAACTTCAAGTTTGGAAAGTTTATCAGATACAGTAGATTCTTCCTTTTTCTTTAATATAAGGACGAATAACACTATTACTAAAGCAACTAGATTCGCGATTGATAAACCAATTATTATGTTTTCCATATTACCAACTCCATCATGTTAATATCATATCAAAAAAAAAGAAAAAAAGGAATTAACTTCCTTTTAACTTAATCATCTCCAAAGAAATCGTCAAAGAATTGATCATCGCTAACTTTTTCTGTTTGGATCTCTGGAACTTTGTTTTCAACAGGTGGTTGCACAGTTTCTTTTGGTGTTTCTTTGTTTTCCTGTTTTTCTTTTTCTATTCTTTCTTCTTCCTCTAATTCAGCAATTTTTGCATCTATTCTTTTTACTAAATCCTCTACGTTTATTCCTCCTGGAGGTGATTGAGGTTTAGGTGGGGTTACTGAAAATGGGTTTTCTGGAGTCCCACTACCAAATGGTACTGGAGGTGGTGGCCCGCTAGGTGGAAATCCCATTCCTCCTGGAGGCGTAAAACCCCCACCACCACTAGGTGGCATTCCAGAAGAACCTAAAAGATTATTTATTTTTTCTTCTCTTTTTTTATCAACATAAGCTTTTAAGTCAAATATATGAACTGGTTGTTTTTCTCTCATTGGAAATGTTGCTTTTGGAAAATTATGGCCCCAATTCATTTTAAAATTAGGTGTTAGTGAAGTTTTAAATGGCATCTTTCTTAATCTTAAGATTAGTGTATCCCATTGTTTCATTCTTTGTAAATCACTTACCGTTACAAGTGGTGTAGATGTTGTCTTTTCTTTTTCTTTTGATTTTACCTCTCCACACATTTTACTTATCTCTTCTAAAGCACTTAACTCTGTACTAATTAAATAGACAATATTTCCACAGTTACCTTTAATTGTTTCTCCATTCTCTTTACCATATACTTCATATAGTTGGGCAAAGTTTTGGATTATAAAAGTAAATCTCATTTTTCTACTACGAGCTGCGGTTATCATTGTAGTAACATCTTTTAAAGGCGGCATGTTTGCAAACTCATCTAATATAAAGTTTGTTCTATATTGTAGTTTTCCACCTGATTCTTGAGCAACTGTTATTAATGTTTCATAACATTGTTTTAAGAATATTGTTACTAATGAATGATATGTTTTTTTCTCATCTTGAATAACTATAAAAACCGCTGTTTTCTTTTTACCAATATCTCTCATATCGAAATCATTATTAGAGAGCATTTCTGACAGATTTTCACGTGCTGCAAATAGTTTTACCTTTTGTTTAAAAACCGATAAAATACTACCTTTTGTTTCGTTAGGGGCCATTAAGGTACTTGATGCACTTACATATGCTGCTCCAGCTGGATCCTTGAAACTAAAGTATTCTTTTACATATGTAGTATTAGCAAGTTTTTCTTCACCAACAGTAGTCATTAAACTTATACTATTAAGATTTATTTCTTCTTCTTTAGCATCTTCAAATAATGCTAAAGTTAAACCGGAAAAGTAATCTGCAGATGTTCTCTCCCAGAATGGATCTTGTCCTTTTGCTGATTCATCATATAAGATGTTTAAAGCAAGGTCATCTATTAGTTCCGTAGCCTTATCAACATTTCCACTCTTATAAAGTGAATAAGGTAAATATAATGGATTCCACATATTACCTTGTTGTGGATCACGGAAGTTCAACAGTAAGATATTGTATCCTAAACTTCTAAGCAGTTCCGATGTATCTTCGTATATCTCTCCTTTTGGGTCGGTTACGATCATCGATTCTCCGTTTTTAGCAAGTAAATTTACCATCGGAAGTACCGTAGTTTGCGTTTTACCGGCACCAGTAGAACCTATTACTAATGAGTGATATTCTCCATCATCGACATATACTTTTTCAGGTTTTAAAATTATTGGTATTCCTGCGGCTTCTGTCTCATTTGCTTGTGGATTAACAGGAACGACTCCGTTATCTTTAATTATTTCTTTTTCCTTAGACCATGTTGAGTAGCCCTTTTCTTTTTTTTCATCAAGGCTAAAACCAATACCATCTTCTCTTTCAATAAAAGAGTTTTCTACTCCAAATAATAATGCAACTGTTGCAATTATAAGGAATGTTAATGTTAAAAGTAAATGGTCTGTTATAGCTGGAACCAAACTAAAACCAACAAGAGTTCTGTTGGACATAAAATAACTTACATTTGATACTATTACAGAAATCAACACAAAAATCATTCCAACAAAAAGCAATAAAACTAATACTTTTTTTGGTTCTGCAGTGAATTTTAATTTCAAGATATCACCCCTCGTTTAAACTTTATTTCTTTCCTTACTATCTGCCATTTTAGAAAAAACTATCATAGCAATAATAACTAATACTATTATTATACCACCAATAACGTATAATCTAAAATCACTTTCTTCTAAACTCTCTACGTTAAAAGTAAGTAAGATTTCCCGTTCTACCCCTACTTCATCTATAAACCATATATACATATTGTTACTTGCATCGTGGCGGTCAGCATTATGTTCAGTAACATCAAAAGGAATTTGAATATTTATTCTTGCTAACTCAATTGGGAATACACCACTTTGGTCTTGTGGCGTATTGCTAATCATACCGGTTATTTTTAGAGTCCGATATTTCCCATCTTCAATATATTCCCACTCATTCACAAATTGATTAGGAAATTCAGATATTTCTCTAAAGTGTTCAATGCTTTTATAACCATTACTAATCCTTACTCCCGCTTCTGCCTCTCTCATGACTTGTTCAACACGAAAACCATGTTCGTTTAAGTATGGTAAGTTAGGTTGAAGTAAATATGCGATTACTTGAGACACAGGTGATGTTTCAAACTGATTAAAAAATGGTGCGCTTTCAAGCGCGATAACACTTTCTGACACTGTCAAATCTGGATTGATTCTTAAAGTATAATCGGCATGACAGCCAGATGACAACAATAAGATTACAATTATTAGTACTATATTTTTTTTCATATTTTTCTCCTATTGTCTAGTTATTATTAAGAAATCTCTATTTCTAACTCTTTGATCAACTATCATATTAACTGGAAATCCATCTGCATTTGTATTTTCTACGCTTGCTGGATCAGATACCTTAACAAGCCCATTAGAATTTATACCCGTTAGAACAATAAAGTGTTCCCCTCTAGTAAAATAACCCGGTCCCATCATTACAATTACTAATGAGTCCCCAGTTGATAGGCGCGATAATGCTTCATCACTATCTCCCCATCTAGTTCTAAATCCATAATTATTTGCAAGTTTAGCCATTGCTGGGAAATCTGTTCCACTATTAGAACATCCTCCTATACTGCAAAGTTCTCTTGTAACTCTAACTGGATTAATTTCACTGCCAGTTAAACTTGATAAAACTATTGCTAACGCTGTAGGTCCGCCACCGTGACTTGCAATCGTTGCTGGAGTGCCATTATCTCTTGCAAATTGCTGCATTGATGGATTGGCGCTGAAGAAATGATTTTCAAAATCTTTTTGGTTATAGTTTCGGATTGTGCCAGCAAATCTACCTTCTGTAGGTCCACCTACACCACTCATATCAGTGTCTCTCATTCTTTCAAATGTTGTAGTTGGTGTTCCATAAAATGTTTCCAGTATTTCCATAAACGATGATCCATTATCAGCCATCCAAATCGCGATTACTTGTGACATTCCCTTATTATGCCACGTACAATTAGCTGGTCTACTTCGAAAATTGCCTGCACCAAGTACCTCCTCCATATCGGGCCCAACCCATTCCCACTGTGTCGACGCATCAGGAGGAAATCTTTCAAACTGTATTCTCCAAACACCATTAGCATTAGTCCAATGTACTGGATTTGGGTATGACTGATAAAATCCTGACGCTATTTCACCATCTCGCATAATAACAATTCCTGCAGTTTCATTAACAGCAGCTATAATCGGATCTCTTTGCCTTTGAGGTGCGGTATCTATATTTCTAAAAGCTTGATAAGATGTACTATTTGGCACCGTACAAGTATCACTGTTTTTTCGGCTATTTATTAAATATGTTCGTGCTGCGATAGCTTGAGCTTTTAGAGCTTCTGGTTTATCCCATTCCGCTCCCATTTCAGCTAAAACAACTCCCATTATATATTCTTCTCTTAGGAAAGTTCCTACTCCTTCTATATGAACAACCGCACATATCCCCTCTAAATCGTTAAAAGGGAAATGACCATTATGAAAATGGAAGTTAGGACTTCTGATACCTAAAACTTCTCTTGTCACTTGCGCTAACTCATGAATTTGTTGTCTAAATCTTACGACATTTCCACTATTATGTGGATCGACAAATTCATGATCTTCAAAAGCTACAACAAATATTGAGTTAACCAAAAACAAACATAAAATCAACACAAGTGTTTTTGCTGCCGCGATTCTTCTTTTCATTTGCTCATCTCCTACTAAACTTCATTTATCTCTTCGCGATTTTTTATCTTAGATATAATTGTTAATACTGGTATCGCTATTATAACTAATACTATTAACAATATACCCATATTCCTCCAATTAAATCTAATAGACGAAGATATTTCCATCTCTAGATTTAAATTAGTAAAGTTATCGCTCGTTACAATCCATGTGTACGTTCTCCCCTTAACGCTATCTGCATTATGAGAATTTACTACATTTGGAGTAGTTATATTAATTACCAATTCGCCTCCATAATAGCAAGCAAACCTTCCTGAAAAACTTAACACATGAGTATCATTCCTATATGTCAACGATGCATTTTCAAAGCACATATTATAGGTTGCAGAACGTAAAAATTCTTCACGTCTAAAATTATGTTTAAGAGTAAGTGTAGTATAGACTTCCCCTTCTACTATCTTCTTTTCATAGAAAGGATTTCTTGAGTCTATGAAGACAGGAAAATTTTCTGTTAAGAGCCCCAGAAATTCCAAATTTTCTTCGATTTCACCATCTTCAAGGTCCTCAACTTCGGCTTCAAGAATCGAATTTGGAATAGTCATAATTATTTCTTCTGTTATTCGATCATTTTCAAATGTTAAATTATATTCTGCGCCACAGCCAACAAGAAATATCAAACCGAACATTATAAATATTTTTTTCAAGTCAATCACTCCGTCCTAATACCAGATTCCAAAACCAGCAATTCTTCTGTCCCTATTCCCTGCTGCAGCTGGATTTAAATTATATGTTCTAACGGCGACCATATTGCTAGTGTTTCCTTCTACTACATGAAGAATGTCACCTTCCATTTTAACTGCAATGCCAATATGACCAAACTGACCCTGACTACCTGGAAAACCTGTAAAATTTCTATTATTACTAAACATAACGATATCTCCAGGTTTTGGTATATAGGTCCCTCCATAATGCGTTGATGGAACTGTTCTTATGTTAGGATGATCATACATTTTTTTTGCCCAAGCAGCCGTACTTGCTTCACGAATTGGAATAATATCTCGTAGTTGTTGTCCTCCAAATTCGGTATGCCAAATAACCCATGACACAAACATAGCACACCAAGCATGTCCATCAAGACCATACCATTGCCCATATTTGGTTATGTTATTTGGCCTTTCGGTATAATCTACTTGAGATAACGCTACGTTAAGAAACACTTCGGCCATACTATTACCTGTCACAGAATCAATTCCAAAATCACCAAAATTGCCATCTCCTCCTGGTGATCCTGGTGTCCCTGGATAATGTCCACCTCCACCACCTGGTGCTGGTCTTTTTGCAGGTTCGCAAACAGGGTCTCTACCAAGAAAATGTTTACACTCCACATATGTGAGCAAAAAACTATCATATTTGTCTAAATTAAGTCTATATCTACTAAGTATATTATATGTTGTTCCTGAGGGACAAGATAAAAAATATTCTTCCCCCGGTTCAAAGAACACATCCTCAATGTCTATATCTACCTGGAAGTCAACTGTTTCCATACTTCCATCATCACGTTGTCTAGTACACGTTTGTGTTGTTGTTTTTGTAACCATATGTTTAGCTAAGATTTGAAGATCATATCTTCCATCATTTGGATCTAACCAGTCATAATCTGGAATTTTATCATACAAATAATTCCAATCCAAATTCATAAGTTCATCAAAATCCATTACTGCATCATGGTCATATTCATGTAGATTCTTTTTCATGTTTTCTTCTTCGGTTCGTTTGTTAAATAGCACTGTTGCATTCAATAATACCCAATCTAATTCTACATGATATCTATATCTATATCTTATCGCTATATCGGCTACTTTAAGCATATATTGAAATTCATATCTACTAACTGCACATTCTTCATCCGTACAATCAAAATACGATGAAAAAACGTTTCCTAATATTTGAAATCTCTCATAGTATTCTTGCAAATGTCCCCAATCATTACCCGATACTTGCGGTATTCTAGCTTGGCTATTTTCTCTAACATAAACCAAACTCACCAGTAGCAAGACAACACAAATAACTACATTAACTATTATTCTTTTTTTATGTTTCTTTATCATATAACTCACCTACTAAACCTCATTTAAGCTTTTTCTATTCATTATTTTAAGCACACAATTAATTATTACTAACGCCGCTATTACAAGCGCGATGCGAACTCCATAATATACAAATATTGACTGTTTCAATAATTTAATTTCAATATTAACATTTCCCATATTACTCGAATTTATTGTCCAATTATAATTATTCCATGTGGCAAATTCTGCATTGTGGGAATTAACTTTATTAGTAGTATCAACAATAAATTTAATGCTTGCATTTTCGTCAAATAAACAATAATACTCGCCACTCAAACTAATTATAATTTCACGACCTACTGTTCTAATATTTGTATTTTCAAAACAATCATTAAATGCTCTCGCATTGAAAAAATCAATCGCATCGTATGTATAAGTAAGTTCAACATCAGAAAATCTACCTCTATTAATTACTGTTCTTTCAAATACTTGTGTACCCGTATTAAAAACCGATATGTTATCATTTAAAATATGATTAAGAGTTGTAGGTGAAAAGAAAGCTGAATATTGACTATCATATTCACTATTATCAACAAATTGTTCTCTATCAACAGTAAAAGTAATTGTCTCTGTAATCTTATCTCCTTTAATTTCTAAACGATGTTCTGGAGTACACGCTGTTACTAAAAGAAGAAATAATGTCAAAAATAAATATTTTTTCATATTTCCCCCTAACATTCCACTCTTGTAGATGGATCAATTGCTACCCCGTTATGTCTAATTTCAAAATGTAAATGAGCTCCTGTTGACCTTCCGGTTGAACCAACACTCATAATAACATCACCTTGAGCAACCTCGTCACCAACGCTGACATACAAATCCTGTGCATGCATATATCTAGTCACAAAACCATCTCCATGATCAATTTCAATAAAATTTCCAGCCCCACCATTACAACTTCCATCGCCTTCTTCACAACCACCACTAGCTGTAATAACTGTCCCTGCTCTAACTGCATATACAGCAGTTCCTCTTGATGCTCCATAATCAATACCGTTATGAAGCGTATTTTCTCCAGTAAAGGGGTCTCTACGCCACCCAAAAGGTGATGAAACTCTTGCTGGTCTTGGCACAGGGCATATAAAATCGCCCGTTTGAGTTGATGGAGCATGATCATGACTGCCAGGAGGACCAGTATAATTTGGATTAGATAATTGAGGGTTTTCGCTTGATATAGCCCCCATAGCAACCCCAGCTACATTTTCATTAACAATAATAGTTACTATAGTAATAAAAATCATCATTATTATCATAGCTGCTGGTGCGATCATCGCTATTTTTATTAAGGTTGTTCTCTTTAATTCAGTTCTATAAGAACCTGATTCTCGTTGCTTTTCTTCATCTGCTTCATCTTTTTCCCGAGCTGTTTTGTCGGATTCTTTTTTATTTGGAGCTCCTTTAGCTGCCCCCATCGCTGCGCCTGCAGCTCCACCAAAAAGTGCACCGCCTGCAATCCCTGCCATGGTACTACCTGCTTTACTGAGCGCGTTTTTAACCATTTCGCTACCTTCAGTATTTGCATCTTTTTCAGAGTCTCTTTTTACTTGATTAGGTTTGTTTTGAAACATAGTGTTTCTATTTGTTCCTAATTGTCTATTAAAACCTCCGCCATCAGAAGAAGGCTCAGCGCCTTTTGCTTTAGAAAGTCCATCTATAGGCCTTGCAATGCTTTTTCCACCATGTGTCGCTCCACTAGGACCAACTGCTTTTCCTGCTACTAAAGATGATTTCCCGGTTGTCCCGGCAACACTTGCCGCCTTTCCGGCACCTGCACTTGCTCCAGCTGCTGCTTTTCCAGCCACTGCTGCCTTCCCTGCGACTGCTCCAGCAGCTGCAACAGGAGCCGGCATTATTTCAAGACGGAAGACCACCTATCTATTTTTTTTATCGCTTCCATCTTGTTCACCACCTATCTTTGTCTTTTAAAGGTTATAAACCTCCACCTTTACCAAATGATTCTAATTCAGCATCAGATGCGATTACATTTATTCTCATACGTCGATTTCCACATATAAACAGAGCTTCCCCTTGTGAATATCGCTTAATGCTTTCTCGCTCACTTTCATTTAAGTCTACTAGCATCGATAAATCATCTACCGCTTGTTTCTTTAATCCCATCGCTAAATAATAAGACGCATTATCAAAGATTGCCTTACCTTGAACAATAACTGCTGGTGCGGCAAAGTCTGTTGGTTGTTGGGTAATCATAATTGTTCCCGTATTATATTTTCTAGCACGTCTTTGTACTTGGGCTAAGAAATCTGCACCCAATGTATTTTGATTACTTAAAAGAACATGAGCCTCATCAACCATTAACACAGTATTTTTTGTAGGATTAAGTGTTAAGCTCCATGCATACTTAAGAACGTTAAAGAATAACGCATTACGTATATTAGCATCAGAATTCATAAGTTCTCTAATGTTAAATACTATAAATTCACTATTAGTACTAATTGTTGTATGTCCGTCAAAGTAATATCTAAGTTCTTTAATCAAAGGTCTAACTTTAAGTTCTAAACGCTCTAAAACATCACGTTCTTGTGTTCTCTCTGGCATAGATAAAATTTTACCTTTAATAGTCGCATATACATCTTTAAGAGTCGGATAATCCTTTGATGTTAATTTAGTAAAATCTGTATCAAAGTTTATGCTAAAACGTCTATATGTTTCTTGTAGTATTTCACTAAACATATTAATAATATCTTCTTCAACACTTGGATCATAATATCTTAAAAAAGCTTTTACCGATTGAAGTGTTCTAGTAAGAATTGTATATCCCAATCCTTGCTTAATTTCATCTTCATCAGCATCTACAACAACTTCTAAAGGATTTATCATACCAAACTGGCCACCCTTACCGAGACTAATAAAGTCTCCGCCATAAAGCGTTGCCATGTCTTCTAATTCTCCCTCAGGGTCGATTACAATCATCTGGTGTCCGTTACGTAAATGACTTCTAAGAATTACTTTCGCAGCAGTAGATTTACCACTACCAGATGTACCAAGTATAATCATATTTGCATTATTTCTATTATGCTCTTTTTGTATTTGAAATAAGAATTGATTAAATAGAATAATCCCTCCAGAAAAATCTATTCCTAATAGAGTTGATAATCCTGGGTCTTTGATACTATCAAAAATAAATGGATACATTGCTGCGATAGTAGGCGCCGGAATTGGCGTACCTATTCTATCTTCAGTTTCTTGTTTATCAAAAATAGGTATCATTGATTTCAATACCCTCTCTTGTTCAAAACGAAGAGGAATAGCTTTCATATCCATAGCTTCTAAGTAATTCTTAATTTGCATTTTCTTCATAGTAAGGTCATCTTGCGAATTAGCTGTTACCATAATATGCATTTGAAAATCATATATTCTTGCTTGACTAGCTGCTAATTGTTGAATAAATTGTTCTAATGATTCATGGTCCTGACGTATTCTTTCTTGAACAGTTTTATCAACTTCATCTTGGAATTTCTGTTTTAAATCAGCCAATTCCTTATTTAGCATCTTTTGAATAGTGCTAAAAGGTAGTGGGATATGCTTAATTACTAATTTAATTCCTGACATAGATGTTAAGGCTGATAAATATCCTGGATATATAAACTTCGGATAACTAATCACGGTTAAAATAGTAGCGTATTTATCACTAATTACTAATTCTGCTGGTTTAAACTCTAGCCCTTTAGGCGCTAATTGATTCTTTATATCTATCATGATAACACCGTCCCGAATGTAGTTGTTTGACCACCATTTAGGAAGTTATCCAAAATCATTCTTAAATCATCATTAGTAGTTTGATAAGCAGTTAAACCTGCATTAGCTAAATTATTCATCAAATTTCTAATTCTTTTATTTATAATCTCATTATCTTTTTCTTTAAACAACAAGAAATACTCTGTATCAACAACGTTATTTGACATAAAAGAATTCGCTTTTTCAATGTCTTCGGCAATAATCTTTCTTCTGCTTATATCAGTTGTTGAAGTATACAACAATTGAAGTTGTGATAGATAGACATTAATATCTACTGGTCTATCTGCTACAATAACCCAAAATTCAAAATCGATAACATTGTATACAATTTTTAAATTGGCAATAACTGCATCCTGCGCGACAGGATCTAAAATAAATATATTTCTAGGCATTATCTTAACCCCAGTAACTTTTAAACCATTATCAAGAGTAATAACGCCATTTGATATTCCTTTTACCGGAATGTCATCACTTGTAAATTTACTTCTTTGTTTCGCCATCGTTAAAGCACCATCCTTTCCATATAAACTGTTGTCTCTTAGTATAAAATTCTATCGCTATCTTTATAAATGTTCTAACATTATGATAGTTAGGAACAGGCATTACTAGAAATGCCGTAACAGACCCTGGTATTATCGCGATAATTGCCCAAAGCAATTCATCGACTGGCAATATCATCAACAACAATAATGATACTCCTAATCCTGTTCCAAATAGAATTAAGTCAAATTGATTAAATAAACCAAAAATCAACATAGACTTCTTTGAATTAGCCGGTATTAAATATGTATCCATTTTTTATCACACCCTTTTTATAATTATCTTCCACTGCTTCCGCTACTTCCGCCGCCTCTTCCAACAGCGCTTTGATCTGCTTTAGCACGAGCTTCTCTCTCAGAAACTTTTTGCATCTGAACATTGTATCCTTTAATCTGATCGTCGTATCTGGCAATAGTCTGCTCTTGATTTGAAATTTCATTTTGAGCTGTTGTTATGTCTGTGTTTATTGTTGTACCTTGCGCTTTAAAATCTGATGCAACAGCTTTAACATTTGCCGCCCCCTCGCTAATTTCTGCCTTAGTTCTATACGTTGAATAAAGATCAAATAATTCTTCATCGCCATCAGGGGCTGATAAATTGTGATTAATCCAAGCATCACGTCCGCTTGTATTAGCATATGTCTCTGCCAGATGTTCCAATCTGACTGCTTCGCCACCATCTGCTGATCCTGCATACCTACCTGTGCCCGTTCTAGCTTCTTCGGCCTGACGTAGCAAATCTTGATAGTGCATTCCTTGAGCTCCGTTTCCTTGCTTAACTTTTGAAACTCCCCTGTCCTGCATTGCTTTTACTGCCGATGCCGTTTCTTTCTTTTGTTTTATTCCCGTCTGTATAGGGGCAATAGCCGCTTCTTCTTTTTCTTTTTCTTTTTTTACCCTATCAATGTTATCTTGAATTTCCGTTTTTTCAGCCGCTATCGATGCCATGGCTCCACCAGTTCCCAAGAAGTTAGATGCTCTAGCCCCCATACGTCCCCCGAATGTTGATCCATCCAATTGGGCTTGCCTAAGGGCTGCATTACTTGCAATTTTATTTTTTCTTGCGTCTGTAAATCCTTTGCCCCCTACTAAACCACCCATAGCTCCGCCAAAGATTCCTCCTGGACCTCTTGCAAGACCTCCTACAGCGCCCCCTAATGCGCCTGTAAGTCTTTTGCCACCTATGGCTTCTTCTTCTATTCTCTTAAGTGGATTTAAGCTGAACTTACCATCTAACTTAACTCCAAACATATCTTCAATTATTTTTGGCAATTGTTTTGCAAATATTAATATACCAATAATCATGAATACATCTAGAAGCCAGTTTCCTCTTATTGGTGCACCTGTTACAAAGTCATGATATCCACCTATTCTCGTAATTACATATATACCAAGGAATAAAGCAAATAAACGTAAGAAAAGACTTACATATGTTGATACGCATAATTTATACCACTGATGAAACATTCCTTTATCTTTGCTACTCTTTGGATCTATATAAGAAAGTATTGGAATCGGTGCGATCATCTCAAGAAATCCCAATTTAACACTACGTATTGCGATATCTATACAAAATAGAAGTAGTAAATAAACTGTTACAGCGCCTACAATGGTACTTATAAACAACGGATAATGTATAACGAAAGCATCCGTATTATTAAGCCCCATTTGAGTAGTAGCCCATCGATGAGTATCCGGATGTAAATCTATGAATTCTCTCCTCATAAGCAAGGCAAAACTTTGCTGCGCGACTGCCTGAGCATAATGTTGAAACAATATAGCTTCGTTTCCTTGGTTGCCATCATCAAACGCTCTAGCCAATACACTGCTTGTATCATAAGTGTCGGTTTCCGGATCATATTCACCGAAACACGCTGGATTTAGTGCCAATATAAACTGAGAATTAGGCCTTCTAGCAAAGTCATTTCCTTCAGGTATATATGGTACTCGGCAAGGTTCTAAATCTGGCATGCTATTAAAATTTGGTTGCATAAAGTTATACATAAGAACGAATTGCATGTGTCTTCCGGCATTCAATACTGCTTCTTCATTTGACATTCGTCCAGGTGGTGGTTGACCAAATACAAGATTCATTATAATGTTATCTTGCAACAGTATTTGTTGCAAACGAAATGCTTCTCTGAATATATACGGGGTTAACACTAACAACGCTAATGAAAAGACAATTCTTCTAATAATCCCGGCAAAACCCTTTTCCTTATCAGTAAAATCATCTGGATTTATTACATAATGAACAAACGAAATAGAAACCTTAAAAAGCATAAATAAAGCTGCTAAGGCATAAATTCTGGTAGCAAACTCCGCTATCATCTCCGCATTAAAAACACTAGTGGTAGTAAGTTGCACTAACAAGGCATATACATCCGCTATAAAACCATACACTACAGAATCTAAAACAAAGAAAAAATTTCGTATCGTTCTAATAACAAAAAGCATATTATGTAACCACCTCTATCTATTCTATTGTCTTAAGAAAGTTGAAATAGTGCTAACTTATAGTTCATATCATAATCTCGACCCTATTACACTATTCTATTCTGATAATATTATATCAAAAAAAAAGCATTTAATAAACATTTAAACACTTTTTAATTAAACTTATGTGGATTATTTGCGAGGAGCTATAAAATTTCTATAAACAGTAAGGATTATCTGGATTCACTCCTGGTAATATAAACATATCTAATACGAATTGGATAAGCAGGGGCACTATAAACACTAATGCTGCTGCTATTAATCTCTTAGCAAATCTTGTTCCAGCCTTTTTAAACTCATCATCACTGTTAGACGCTATTGC
>Ga0123353_10001373_pt1 | contig 29822 bp, 29 predicted proteins | sample TergutLab28metaG_3_FD_92763 | JGI IMG/M metagenome (GOLD analysis project Ga0123353, IMG submission 92763) | Labiotermes labralis P3 segment gut microbial communities from Petit-Saut dam, French Guiana - Lab288 P3 | ecosystem: Host-associated > Arthropoda: Insects > Digestive system > Gut ...
CAAAAGGTGCGAAAAATTTTTGAAATCTCGATCGGGCTACGCCCTCCCTCAATTTCAAAAATTTTAAATAAATCAATAAATATCAAAAAGGACTTGACAAAGTTCAAAAATTGAGATAGGAGCAATTGCCATGTACGCGCATGAACTGAGAAATTCGTATATCAAATTTTTCGTAGACCGGGGCCACAGGGAGATACCGTCGTCGTCAATCATTCCCGAAAACGACTCAAGCGTTCTTTTCACAACGGCCGGGATGCACCCGCTTGTTCCTTATTTACTGGGAGAAAAGCATCCTCTTGGGAAAAAGCTCGTAGACTTTCAGAAATGTCTCAGAACAGACGACATAGATGAGGTCAGCGACGCAAGTCATTTGACTTTTTTTCAAATGCTTGGCAATTGGTCTTTGGGTGATTATTTCAAGCGGGAATCAATAACCATGAGCCACGAATTTCTGACGGACGTGTTAAAAATACCGCAGGAGAAAATATTTGTGACCGTTTTTGCCGGGGACGACTCTGTGCCGCGCGACGATGAAAGCGCGGAGATTTGGCGCGGTTTGGGGTATCGTGACGATCAAATTTTCTACTTTGGCAAAAAAGAAAACTGGTGGGGACCTGCCGGACTGACCGGGCCTTGCGGACCAGATACAGAAATATTTTACGATACGGGAAAGGATAAATGCTCGGACGGCTGTTCGCCCGCGTGCAATTGCGGCAAATATGTTGAAATATGGAACAATGTGTTCATGGAATATACGAAGAACAGCGATGGCAGCTTTAGCAAAATGCCCATTAAAAATGTTGACACGGGCCTGGGGCTTGAACGCGTTTTATCGGTCATAAACGGCGCTCCCAGCGTGTTCGACACCGATCTGTTCGCGCCAATCATAGAAAAAATCGAGGCCCTGACCGGCGTGAAATACGCAGAGGATACGCTGACGCAATACCGGATCGTGGCGGATCATGTAAGGGCCGCGACCTTTGTTTTGGGAGACGACAAGGGCGTCGCTCCCGCCAATGTGGATCAGGGCTACATTGTGCGGCGGCTGATACGGCGCGCCTACAGATTTTTGGTGCAGATGAACGCGCCGCCGCAGACGATGAGCAAGGTCGCGGAGGTGATCATTGACAACTACTGCGACGTCTATCCCGAGCTTGCCCGAAATCGGGAGTTTGTGGTAAAGCAATTGAATCGGGAAGAGGAAATTTTCAGCCGCACGCTGGAGCAGGGCCTGAAAATCGCCACAAAGTATATGGAAAATATTGGAGAGGACAAGTTGCTGAACGCTGAAATCGCGTTTAAGCTGTACGATACGTTTGGCTTTCCGTTGGAACTTACCCAGGAATTGGCAGAAGAAAAGGGAATAAAGGTTGACATTGCCGGATTCCGCGCGCTTTTCGCCGCCCATCAGGAGAAATCACGCGCGGGCGCGGCGCAAAAATTCAAGGGCGGACTTGCCGACAGCAGCGAGGAAACGACCAAGCTGCACACCGCCACGCATTTGCTGAACGCCGCGCTGCGTAAGGTGCTGGGCGATTCCGTCAGCCAGCGGGGCAGCAATATTACGCCCGAGCGGCTTCGCTTCGATTTCTCTTTTGACAGAAAGGTGACGCCCGAGGAACTCCGCGAAGTTGAAAATATAGTAAACTTAGCCATCAATGCCGGAATCGACGTTGTTCGCGAAGAAATGTCTGTTGAGCGAGCTAAAGCGTCGGGCGCGGTTGGCGTGTTCACGGATAAATATGACGAAATAGTCAAGGTTTATACGGTTGAGGGATATTCCGCGGAGATCTGCGGCGGGCCTCATGTTTCAAATACCGCCGAGCTTGGCGCTTTCAAGATACAGAAGGAAGAAAGCTCGTCCGCAGGCGTGCGGCGTATTAAGGCCGTTTTGAAATGACGATCACAAATTTCAGAGGAGGAAACAAACATGTCCGACTGCATTTTCTGCAAGATTGCCGCCGGCGGCATCCCGGCAAAAATAGCGTATGAGGACGACCTTGTGCTGGCGTTTCACGATATCGACCCCAAAGCGCCCACGCATATCCTCATCATTCCCAAAGAGCATATCGTTTCGGCGGCGGACATAAACGCCGAAAACAGCGCGGCGGCGGCCAAGTGTCTTGAGGCGGCGGCGAAGCTTGCGGCTGAACTGGGTCTCGCCGACGGCTTCCGGCTCGTCTCAAACTGCGGCGACAGCGCGGGGCAGAGCGTGAAGCACCTGCATTTCCACCTGCTGGCGGGGCGGGATTTTATGTGGCCCCCGGGATAAGTAAATGGAGAATTGACCCAAAAAAGTGCGTCTGAAAGGTGGTTCGTTTATGTCCCGCCCGATGGCTGTGATCGGCGTCACGTTTTTCTTTACGCTGGTCGTGCTCTGCTCGGTTGACTCCCGTTTGGCGGCCGTGCTGCTGTGTGTTTTTGCGGTCGGGTTCGTCGTCGGCGTGATGGCGCGGGACGTGAGGAAGCGGGCCGTTATTCCGGCGGCGGGTCTGGCCGCGATGGCCGCCTGCGTTCTGTTTTTGACGGCGCAGGAGCTGACGTACAAACCTGCCCTGGAGCTTGCGGGAGAGAATCTGACCGTGAAAGCGCGGGTCGCCGATCTTCCGAAGGAGAAACACGGCAAGTTCTACTATACCCTCAAGGCGGAGGAAATCGGCGGCAAAAGGACGGACGCGAAGCTTTGGTTCTCAAGCAAAACGCCCCTCGGCGCGGAGCCGTGCGACGTCGTTGAGTTCACGGGAACCGTCTATGTGCGCGGCGGGAACAGCCCCGACAGCATGAGCCGCTACCGCTCAACCTCCATCTACCTGGGCGCGTATACTTTCGGCGAGGTCACGGTGGAGCCGGGCGATCGGACACCGTATTTTTATCTCTTGCGTCTGCGGGAGATCATCGTCGGCACGGTGCGCTCGTACCTGCCCGGGGAAGAGGGCGCGCTCGTCACCGCGCTTTTGCTCGGCGACACCTCCGGCATTTCCGACGGCGCGTATAAAAGCTTTGTCGAAGCGGGCGTCTGCCATCTTTTCTCCGTTTCGGGACAGCATATGACCGTCTGGGCGATGTCCGTGTTTTATTTGCTGCAAAAGCTCAGGGTCAGGCGAAGGCTGGCGGCTGTCGTCACATCGGCGTTCGTTGTGTTTTTATCCGCGCTGACGGGATTTTCGCCCTCGTGTATGCGGGCGGCCATCATGATTCTTGTCCTGCTGCTCGGGCACGTTGTTTCAAAAAACGCGGATCAGCTCAACTCGCTTGGCTTCGCGATGCTTTTGATATGCCTGTTCGATCCCTTGGGCGCGGCCGACATCGGACTGGTGTTGTCGTTTTTGGCAGCGCTGGGCATGATCCTGATGTCGGAGCACATACGGCGCGGCCTGATGAGATTGGTTCCGCCAAAGTCCGCAAGACTGAAATCGGCGGCGGGCGGCGTGTTCGGCGGAGTGGCCGTCTCGCTATCGGCGGCGCTGTTTATGCTGCCCGTGTCGGTGATGTACTTTGAGGGCATGTCTTTCTCCGCGCCGCTGACGAACCTGCTTGTCGCGCAGGTGTCGTCGGTCTGTATGATCGTCGGCGGGCTTATAACGCCGCTTGCTTTTCTGGGGCCGCTTTCGTTTTTGTCAAACACGGCGGCTCTCGTTTCGGGCCTTTCGGCAAAATACATGATATGGATTTCAGGGAAGCTGGCGGGGATACCATTCTCATACGTGGGTCTTTATGAAGAGTATATCAATATATGGATTGCCTGTACGCTGATCATAGCCGCGTTCGGACTGATCCTGTTTTGGCAAAGGCCGCGCAAGCTGCTGTTTATAGCGTCGCTCTGTCTGGCGGCGCTGATGGCCGGGACAGTCTCCTTTGAGGCCGTGAACCGGAACACGAGCAAAATCACGGCGTTGAGCGTGGGCAACGGGAGCGCGGTGCTGGTTACAAAACACAAAAGAGCCGCGCTGATTGGGTGCGGAGGCGACTTCTTCGCCGGTGGAACCGTGTGCCGCGAGCTGGACAGGCTGCGGGTGGAGTCGCTGGAGATGCTTTTGATCCCCCGCGCGGCTCAGACCGAGTCGAACGCAGTGGCGGAGGTCATGGAAAAGCATACGGCAAAGGCGGTTTTCGCGGCGGAAAAGTCTGAGGAAACGGCTTTGCTCGAGGCGCGGTACGCGGTTACATACGCCGATGCGTTTTCGGGCGAGGTGTGGGAGGGCTTTTCGGTTTCCTGCGCGGACTTAAACGGCGCGAGCGCTGTGTATTTGGACATTGACGGCACGACGGCGCTTCTGCTGTTTTCGCCGGGAACAGACATTGGGAGTCTGCCGCCATTGTGGCTGAACGCGGATATCCTGTACTGCCGGGCGGCTGTGCCGGAAAGCATAGAGGGCGAGAAGTACGGCCTGACGGTGATATCTTCGCCGAGCGTGAAGGGCGCGATGCTGGCAGAAGAGATCAACCTTTTGGGCGGTGTGGCGTATGCGACGTCGGTGCGCGGCAACGTGACGATACGGACTAGCGGGGATGGGATGATCCGGGTTGATTGATAAGGTAGTTAAGCCCCTCCGGCGCTTCGCGCTGCCTCCCCTTATAAGGGAGACATGGTACGATCTGCCGTCAAAGCCTCCACTGCAAGGGGAGGTGGCACACAGTACCGGAGGGGTTGTTATTCTGAACGTAAAAGGAAAAAAACCACATGAAAATCACAAAAGCCCCCGAAACCATGACCGCCAAACAGCGCGTAAAAAAGACCTTCAATCATGAAAAGACCGACCGCGTGACCATAGGCTATGACGCCAACAGCGCGATAAACAGGCGCGTATGCGAAGCGTTGGGCGTGAGCGGCGGGGAGGAACTCCTGCGGGCGTTGGGCGTGGATTACCGCAGCGTCGGCGCGCCCTACACGGGGCCGGACCTCTTCCCCGAAAAGCCCGGACGCCGCGTGAGTCAGACAGAGGGCAGTTATACCCGCTGGGTGGAGCACGGCACAGGCGGGTATTGGGATTTTTGCGATTTTCCCCTCAAAGACGCCGACGCCGAAACGATCGCGGGCTACCCGGTGCCAAGCCCCGACGATTTTGATTATGACGCTGTCGCCGGCCATGCCGCCCGCTTCAAAGACTACGGGCTGTACGTTGGCGGCCCGGGTATCCCGGACATCATAAACTCAAACGGGCGCATATTCGGCATGGAGGACATCCTGGTTCACCTTTTGACCGAAAACGAGGCCGCCATGAATTTCATGGACCGGCGCGTCGATTTCAACTTGAAATACATCGAGCGCGTCCTTGACAAAGCAAAGGGACAGCTGGATTTTATATGGCTTGGCGAGGATCTGGGTACGCAGATCGCGCCGATGATCAGCCTTGACCTGTTTCGCCGCGTGTTCAGGCCGCGCCACCAAAAGTTTATCGACCTGGGCAACGCGTACGGCGTGCCCTGCATGATACACACCTGCGGCAGCTCGTCATGGGCGTATGAGGATTTTATTGAGATGGGGATGCGCGGCGTCGATACGCTTCAGCCCGAAGCGGCCAATATGAGCCCGCGATATTTGAAAGAGCATTTTGGCGGCAGACTGACCTTTCGCGGCTGCATTTCCACGGCCGGACCCGTGGCGTACGGCACGGCGGAAGACACCACGCGGATATGCAGGGAAACTCTGGAGATCATGATGGACGGGTACGGCTATCATTTCGCGCCCGCTCACGCGATACAGGACAACACGCCCGTCGAAAATGTGATTGCCATGTATCAGGCGGCGCATGATTTTGGAAGATATAGTTAAAAATACGAATTACGTGTTAAATAATGATGTGTCGGCCGTATGTGCATAAATATGATAGATATAGGGTAAAGATTACGTCATTGCGAGCGCAGAGAAACGTTGAGTAATAACAATGTTTGGGCGCGAAGCAATCCAACTGGCAAATGGTTGGAAAACAGAAGTGATAAGGCAACGCAAAATAAGATTGCGTAACTGGATTGCTTCGCGCGCCGACCCTGTTAGAAAAAGAACGCTTCTCTGCGCTCGCAATGACGCCTGACTTGTACCTGTTTTCTGTTTTTTACCCGTAAAACTAAAGAAGGTGAATACGTGCCCCAAATCACTGAAAACGAATTAAAACAGCATATCAAAAGCGGCGGCTTTGCGAGCCTGTACATGATCTGCGGCGAGGAAAGCTACCTCAAGGCCCATTACGTGAACCGCATCGCGGAAACGGCGGTGGACGGCGCTTACGCCGACTTCAATCTGCACCGCTTCGACGGCGAGGCGCTCGATTTCGACGCGCTGTCGGCGGCGGTCGAGGCATATCCCATGATAGGCGGCAGAAGCTGCGTGATTCTCAAGGACGCGCCGCTGGATGCGCTTAATAAGGACGATTACGCGAAGCTGAAATCAATTTTCAGCGACGTGCCGGAGACCTGCGTGCTCGTGCTTTGGCAGAACCGGGCGGAGGTTCAGCCGAAGAAAAACGCGAAATGGAAAAGCATCTTAAAGGACATCGGCGAGAGGGGAATGCTGCTGGAGCTGAACCGCCGCACGCCGGGAGAGCTTGCGCGGCTCATCACAAGCGGCGCGGGGAAGCGCGGCTGCTCTATATCGCCGGGCGACGCGTCGTACATGGTCTCCATCGCCGGCGACGACATGACGAACCTGCTTGGGGAGCTTGAGAAGCTGTGCGCCTACGTCGGCGAGGGTGAAATCAGGCGGGACGATGTGGATCTGATCTGCGTCAAAACGGTTGAGGCCGCCGTTTTCGATCTGGTAAAGGCTCTGGCCCAAAGTGACAGCGGCCGTGCGTTCCATATTCTCGCGACGCTGTTTCAGCAGAAGGCCGAGCCTGTCGTCATGATGGGTGCGATGATTTCCGCGTATGTTGACATGTACCGGGTGAAGGTCTGTCAGGCGGCGGGCGGGCGGCCCGAGGACGCGGCGAAGATTTTCGACTACCGCGGCAAGGAGTTCCGGCTGAGAAACGCCGCGCGTGACTCGTCGCGGATGTCCTTGGCGCAGGTCAAAGAATGCCTTGACGAGCTGAGCCGCACGGACGGTCTTTTGAAAGGCTCGGGGCTGGACGAGAAAATCGTGATGGAAAAATGCGTCGCGAAATTGCTGCTGCAAAGTGCAAAACATTAAAACTCTTTTAGAATTTTGTACTGACTTTAAATTTCCCAACCCCTCCGGCGCTGCGCGCCACCTCCCCTTGCAAGGGAGGCTTGGGCGGTTCGCAGCCACTGCCTCCCCTACAAGGGGAGGTGGCACGCAGTGCCGGAGGGGTATAAAGACCCAATATAATAAAATCTTGTATCAACATAAAGGTTTAAAACAGCAAACCTTAATAAGGATGCATCACAATGATCAAAATCAAACAGGCGGTTATCGTCGAGGGCAAGTACGACAGGATAAAACTGCTCTCGATTTTGGATACGGTCATCATCGCAACGGACGGCTTCGCGATCTTCCGCGACAGGGAAAAGCAGCGGCTTATCAGGCGGCTGGCGGACGCGCGCGGGTTGCTTATTCTCACCGACAGCGACTCGGCAGGCTTCAAGATACGCTCGTTTATCGGCGGGGCCGTTCCGAAAGACAAGCTCATTCACGCGTATATCCCTGACGTGTTCGGCAAGGAAAAGCGCAAGGCGGAGCCGTCGAAAGAGGGAAAACTAGGCGTGGAGGGCCTGCCGGTGTCAACGATTATGGACGCGCTGTCAAAGGCGGGCGTGACCTGCGAGGAAGCTCCGGCGGAGAACCGCAGGCTGATCACGAATATCGACCTATACGAGGACGGCTTCAGTGGCAGGCCGCAAAGCAGGGAACGCAGGAATTTGCTGCTGGCGCATTTTGAATTGCCGGAAAGGCTTTCGACAGGGGCGCTTGTGGATGTGCTGAACGCGTTTGTGAGCTACGAAGAATATAAATCCAGTGCGGAATCAATCATGCGGAATTATAAAGGAGGACACACCGATGCTTAGAATCGGCCATGGTTACGACGCGCACAGGCTCTCCGAAAACCGACGCCTTGTGATCGGCGGAGCGGAGATCCCGTTTTGGAAAGGGCTTTCAGGTCACTCGGACGCCGATGTCCTTGCCCACGCCATCGCCGACGCTCTTTTGGGTGCGGCGGCTTTGGGCGACATCGGCTTGCTGTTCCCGGACACGGACGCGAGGTATAAAAACGCCGACAGCATGGAGCTTCTGCGGCAGGCCGCGGAAAAACTGCGCGAAAACGGCTGGACGGTCTCGAACATAGACGCGACGGTGATCGCCCAGCGCCCGAAGCTGCGGCCGTATGTAGAGAAGATGCGCGAAAACATCGCGGGCGCTTGCGGCGTCCATGTATCGGCCGTGAGCGTCAAGGCCACAACGGAGGAGGGCATGGGCTTTTCCGGGCGCGAAGAGGGGATTGCAGCCCATGCCGTTTGCCTGATTGACTGTGAATTTTGAATAATTCTTTAATAAAGTCGTTTTTTCATTGAAATGGACATGCTTTTATGATACAATCATTATTTGAAATGGGGCCATAAGTTTGAAAAATATGCCCCAGGCATTTTTCAAACCGCAAGTTTTGTGCTTACACAAAACTTAATAAGGATGGATCACAACCATGTCAATCGCAGATAAATTGAACGATATATGGGAGCTTGTCGCCGCTGTCTTTTCCGACTTCAATGTTTCGGACTTTCTTGACATCTGCCTCGTCGCGTTTGTCATCTATAACGGTATCAAGCTCATCAGGGAAACAAGGGCGATCCAGCTTGTCAAGGGAATCGCCCTTTTAGGTGTGATTTACGTCATCATCTCCGCGCTGAAAATGCAGGCGAGCGATTACATTTTTGACAGGCTGTTCACGAATATCTTCCTGGTTCTTATCGTGCTTTTCCAGCCGGAGATCAGGCACGCGGTGGAAACGATGGGCCGCACGAGGTTCAGCAAGTGGGGCGGATTTTTGTCGCGCAACGAGCAGCTCAAGTACAACGAGCGCACGAAAGAATGCATAAACGCCGTGTACAAGGCCTGCTCTGACATGAGTGACCGCAGAATCGGCGCGCTTTTGGTGTTTGAGCGCGAGACGCTTTTGGGTGAGATCATCGAAACCGGCACGGTGATAAACGCCGACATAAGCCGCGAGATGATCCGTAGCATATTCTTTCCCCAAGCGCCGCTGCACGACGGCGCCGTCGTCATACGCGAAAACAAGCTCCACGCGGCGGGGTGTATCCTGCCGCTGACGGCGAACCATGAGTTCAGCAGCGAGCTTGGCACGCGCCACCGCGCGGCTCTTGGCATGAGCGAGCGCAGCGATTCGCTTACCGTTATCGTTTCGGAGGAGACGGGGCATATTTCCACGGCGTACAAGGGCCTGCTGAAACGGAATATCTCCGACGGCGAGCTGCGCGAGATTCTGAACGAGCTTCTGCTGATCCGCGACGACCGTGAAAGCGCGTCGCGGCTGCGGGTCCTGCTTGGGAGCAAAAAGAATAAAAAATAAATGTTGTCATTACTCATTCTTGAGAAAGTGCGGTTATAAAGATGAAGCGAAAACGCGGAAGTCTCGCGGACGTTTTTTCAAACAATAAAATTTTATTGATTTTTTCCGTTTTGCTGGCCGCTGTTATATGGGGGCTGATAGCGATCTTTTTCAGCCCCGTGGAGGAGCGTGTCATCACCGGCGTGCCTGTGGTTATCGACCTCAAAAACAGTGTTCCGGCCAAGTTTGGCTTACAGGTTTTCGGCCAAAGGGAGTTCACGATTTCTATAACGGTGTCGGGTCAGCGTTACCTGATCAGCCCGGCGGCGCTGAAAGCCGACGACTTTATCGTGACCGCCGACGCGAGCCGCGTTGACGCGGCGGGTAAAAGTGATTTGCGCCTCGACATAAGAACGAAGAACCGCAACGCGGACTTTGAGATAGTCGCCTACTCCGAAAGCAGCATCAGTGTCTATTTCGATTATCTGCTCGAGCAGGAATATGCCGTCGAGCCGGAGGTTTCGTCGGAGCTTGAGTCGATCGTCGGCGAGGGCTATATCAGGGGAGAAACCATCGTGTCGCGGGAGCTTGTAACGGTGTCGGGACCGGCGACCGAGGTCGAGAAAATCACGCGGGTTATCGCTAAAGTGAAAGTCGAGGAAACGCTGCTGAAAACGACGGCCTTTGAATCGACCGTGATCCCGCTGAATGAATACAACGGTACCCTGCGCTACCTGACCGTAAACGGCGGTGAGGACGCCGTGACGGTGACCGTGCCGGTACTCAAGACAGCGGAGCTGAGAAGCAATCTGCTGTTCAAAGGCACGCCGTCCTATTTCGCGCTCAACCCCATCGCGGTGGAATGTGTGCCGGAGACGCTCAACGTCGCCATGGCTGAGGATCTGCTCGATGATTCGGGTACGCTCAATGTGCTCGCGCTTGATTTTTCAGATATAAATACAGGCAGGAACAGCTTTACGGTGGACAGCCGCGAGATTCCCAACGCCATCGTCCTGGACGAAATCGAGGAGATAACGCTGACGTTTACCATACCCGAGGAGTTCAGGAGGAGAACCGTGGGGCTTCCCATGCAAAACGTCAGCTTCACAAATGCGCGTGAGGGCGCCGTACTCTCTGTTTTGCGAAGCGGCGACCTGACCGTGACCGTTATCGGCCTGGAGGACGATTTGGCGGAGCTGACCGGCGAAAACCTTTACGCGACGGTGGACGCCTCGCTGCTTGAGGATACCGACGAGACGCAGACGGCGGTCGCTTCGGTGTTTGTCAGGGATAAATACAGTGTATGGGTTTACGGGAGCTATGAATTGCCGGTCAAAATAATTGCCGGTTGACTATAAGAACCTATATCCATATGGATGCACGCGGTCTTGACGTTTTTTTCCGCCACTCTGCGTCAAGAAATGCAGAGGCTTGTAAGCAGGCCTCGAAATAAACAAATTATTTCTGCGCTTTTTCCTTGATTGACGAAAAAACACCTCGCCAATCCCGCGCACCTCCATATGAATACAGGTTCTAACATGAATTTCGAGGAGGAAAGACCCATGATAAAAAAATCAACATTGCTGTTTTTTCTTCTCGCTTTGCTGTGCCTGATCTTAGGCGGCTGCGGTTTTTCGCTTTCCGGCGCGGACCTCATCCGCCCGCCGAAGCCCTACGGCAAAAACAATGAACTGCGTATCGCTTTCGAGAAATCCGTCAGCGCTGACGTCATATTCAAAACGCCCATAAGCGGCGCGTACCTTTCGTCTTTCGTGCTGGAGGACATAGACGGCGACGGCACAGAGGAAGCGTTGGTTTTTTATGCCGAAAGGTCCCAGGACACCACCGTCTATATAAACGTCTTTACGTATTTTGACGACGCGTGGCAATACGCCTGTACGGTGACCGGGCAGGGCTGTGACGTTTATTCCATAGATTTTATCGACATGAATGAAAACGGCGTTAAGGAGATCGCCGTCAGTTGGATATTGCTTGAGCAAAGCGGCAGCAAGATGCTGTCTGTGTATGATTTTTCCCCAAGCGAGCGGGCGCTGACCGAGCTTTCCGCGGAGCTGTTCACCCTGAAAAAGTTTATCGACGTTGACGGCGACGGCATGACGGAAATCTTTTTGGCGCATATGGATACGTCGCAGGAGAAGCCCGCGTCCTTTGCCAAGGTGCTGAAAATGGACGGCGACAAAAGCGTGACGCTCATTGAAAAGCGCAGCCTTGACGGCAACGTCAGCGGTTACACCTCCATCAAGGCGGACGAGGGCAGGCAAAGCGGCCACGCGAATATATATATAGACGCGAACAAGGGCGAGTCGCAGATGATTACCGAGATACTGTACTGGAACAGCACGTCGCAAACGCTGTCGGTGCCGCTGCTCGACAACGAAACGCAGTGCAACACCCAAAGCTGGCGCAGCGTGCGGCTGGCGTCAAGGGATCTCGACGGCGACGGGATCGTCGAGGTGCCCGTACAGGTGGAGTTGAAAGGTGGCGAGATATGGTACATCGACGCGGACGTGTCGAACACGTTTTACATCACCAACTGGTGTAATCTGGTGGGGAACCGGCTTGTTACAGTCAAGAAGAGCCTTGTCAACTACAGCGAATCGTGCCTGTTTTATATCCCCGAGGGCTGGGAGGACAGGTTCACGGTGTCAAGCTACAAGGATACAAATAAATGGGACTTTTACAGCGTTGATCAAAAAACGGGCGAGCGGGACGACTATATGTTCAGCGTGATTTTCAGTACGGCGGAGAACTGGGAAAGCAACAGCGCGGAGCTGTATCAGGGCTACATCGTGATGAAGGAACATGAGGATAAGCGGCTGCTGCTTTCGGGCATTTCGGATGAGGCGGGGCTGAATATAAGCAAAGAACTGCTGGCGGAGAATTTCAGTTATTACGAGCAATGATAAGGATGGATACGTTTGAAAAATTACGCCCGGCATTTATGCCGTTGGCTATCTTTTCAAACGGTAAGTTTTATGCTTTGCAAAAACTTTAAAAGGATGGATTGTATCCATGAAACGCATACTTGTCGCGGAGGACGAAGCCTCCATCCGGGAATTTATCGTGATCAACCTGCGGCGCGGCGGCTATACGGTGGTCGAGGCGTCCGACGGCGTGCAGGCGCTGAATGAGTTTGAAGCCTGTGACGAGGATATCGACCTGGCCATCCTGGATATCATGATGCCTGAAATGGACGGGCTTGAGCTGTGCAAGCGTTTGCGCGAGCGCAGTTCGGGAATCGGCATTATCATGCTCACGGCCAAAACGCAGGAAATGGACAAGGTGACGGGACTTTTGATGGGCGCGGACGATTACGTGACGAAGCCGTTTTCGCCGTCGGAGCTGATGGCGCGCGTGGACGCGGTGTACAGGCGGGCGGCGGCCGCGAACGCCAATCATCCGAAGAAGCCGCCGAATACAAGTCTGAGGTCGGGCGAATTTGAACTTAGCCTGCGCAACCGTGACCTCACGCAAAACGGCGAGCCGATAGAGCTGACGCAGGTCGAGTTTCAGATCATGGAATATTTTTTCCTCAATCAGGGCGCCGCCCTTAGCCGGACGGATATCCTGCAGCGGGTATGGGGCGATGAATATATCGGCGAGGAGAAGATCGTGGACGTGAATATCCGCCGCCTGCGCATGAAAGTCGAGGATGAACCGTCGGAGCCGAAGCATTTGCTGACGGTTTGGGGCTTGGGGTACAAGTGGGTTTTGTGAATTAAGAATTGTTGGAGGGCTTCTCCCTTACCCATTATAACAGGCGTTATCAAAAGAGAACAATTTCCCCTCACATTTATATTCGGGGTACGGAGCTTGCTCCGTCCAAAATTCTTAATTCTTAATTATTTCGCTTGGAAAGGAGGAAACATGTTGAAATTCACAGGCCTGACCCGCCGCTGGGTCATGAAAACGCCGGGGTTTATTTCGATCCTCCTGATTGTATTGACGTCACTCAGCTGTGTTTTGGTGTATCGTTACTACTACAAAACAGTATCCGCGCTGCTCGATTCCCGTGACAGCAACATGCTTTTCTCCTACTTCAATCTCTATTCCGGCTCCACCGACGAAAGCTTCGCCGTGGCGTCACGCGAGTTTCTGGAAAGCTTCGACGCGCGGGACAAGATGAGCGTGTGGATATTCAACAAAGACGGCAGGGTCATCATGACGTCTGACGGCTTTGAGATCGGAGAGGAAGTGCCGATACCCGACTATCTATCGGCCGTCGAGTCCAAGTCCGGGCGCGGCGACTTTACGGGACGGATTGAGACCGGCGAAAAGGTCATGGCAATGACGGTGCTGCTGTCGCCCGTTGCCGACGGGAGCGCGGCGGCCATACGCTACATGATCTCGCTTCAGGACATTGACCATACGATTGCAGGCTTGATCGTGATGCTATTGTCGCTCTGCCTGCTGATGATTTTTACAACCATATTCCCCGGCGCGGTTTTCTTGAATAAGATAGCCGGGGCGATCAACAATATTACGGACGCGTCGAACAAAATCTCGCAGGGCGAATTCGGCGAGGGCATATGCTCCTACAGATTCAACGACGAGATAGGGAGCTTACAGTCGGCGATCAACAACATGGTCGTGGAGATAAACGCCGCCGACCGGATGAAGAACGATTTTATTTCGACCATCTCCCATGAGCTGCGCACGCCGCTGACGGCCATCAAGGGCTGGGGCGAAACGATCCAGCAGATAGGGGAGAGCGATCCCGCGCTGACGAAACGCGGCGTCGAGGTCATCATAAGCGAATCGTCGCGGCTGACGGGCATTGTCGAGGAGTTGCTTGACTTTTCGCGGATAGAAAGCGGCCGGATGAGCCTGCGCATGGAGAAGCTCGACGTTTTGGCCGAGCTTGATGAAACCGTGTTCACCTTTAAAGAACGCGCCATCCGCGAGGGCAAGGAGCTGATATACAACGTCCCGAACCTGCCCGCGCCGATGAACGCCGACTCCGGCCGGATAACCCAGGCGTTCGTCAATATCATCGACAACGCGCTGAAGTACACAAAGCAGGGCGGGAAAATTCAGATTGAGGCCGAAATGGTCGAGCCGTCGGCCTTAGAGATTTCAGTGAGCGATAACGGCTACGGCATCTCCGAGGAGGATCTGCCAAGAGTCAAGGAGAAGTTTTTTAAGACGGCTGCGTCGGTCGGCGGTTCGGGAATCGGGTTGGCGGTGGCCGACGAGATTATCAAGCTGCACGGCGGCGAGCTGCTGGTGAACAGCATTTTAGGCACGGGAACGACTGTGACGGTCAGGCTGCCCATAGAAGAGCTGCCGGTTGCCGGTTAATTTGATTGTAGATAAAAGGAGAGTTCAGCTTGAGTAATAAACAGAAAAAAAGCAAATATCTGGCGGCGGTCGGCGGGCAGGCGCTGATGGAGGGTATTATGATGAGCGGCCCGAAAGGCGCGGCCATGTCGCTGCGGCTGCCCGACGGAACCATCGAGACTACGCCGAAAAAAATGAAGCGGCTGAAGGACAAGTATAAGATTTTAGGCAAGCCTTTTATCCGCGGGCCCATCAGCTTTGTGGAGTCGATGGTGTTCGGCTACAAGTGCATCATGGAGTCGGCGGAGAAAACGAGCCTTGATCTCACGGTGGACGAGGGAGAGAAGCAGTCGAAGCTTGACAAGTGGCTGACCGACCACTTCGGCAAAAAGATGATGACAGTGATCGGCGTGATCTCAATCATCATCGGGCTGTTTATTTCTTTCGGGCTGTTCATGTGGCTGCCGAGTCTGTTGTTTGACGAGGTGGCCGTCAAGCTGTTGCACGTCAACGTAATGTGGAAAGCGCTGATTGAGGGTGTTGTAAGAATTATTCTGTTCGTCACATATATGTCGCTTGTCTCGCGCATGAAAGAGATGAACCGGCTGTTCATGTACCACGGCGCCGAGCATAAGGCGATCTTCTGCGTAGAGGCGGATCTTCCGCTGACGGTGGAGAACGTCCGCGCCCAGAAACGCTTTCACCCGCGCTGCGGAACAAGCTTTATTTTCGTTACGATAATTTTGAGCATACTGGTTTCGTCGGTCATTTCCATTGTCTTTGCCGGCACGCCCCTCGTGGACAAGCGCCCGATATGGATGGCCGTGAAGTTCCTGCTCCTGCCGCTTATCATGAGCGTCGGCTATGAGTTCAACCGCCTGGCCGGAATGCACGACAATAAGTTGCTTTCCCTGCTGGCCGCGCCGGGGCTGCTGATGCAGCGCATCACGACGAAAGAACCGCCCGACGATATCATCGAGGTAGGCATAGCGGCGTTGAAGGCCGTTATAGATGAGCCGGATGAAGCGGACGCGGCAGTGGATATGACTGAGTTCAGCGCGGAGACAGCCAGGGAAGCCGCCGTGCCGGAAACAGAAGAACCTGAAATGTAGGTACACAGACATCATTATAGCAGTTCCGCATGACATGGGCGGTTGGAATTGCGAGGATTTTTTTCGTCAGGCAAGGCCGACGACGTAGGCAAGCTCGCGCTTGTCAAGGAGGAGAACGCAGCATGACAATCCGTGCGCGGGGAACGGAAAAAATACCGCAAAGACAACCGCCCATGTTATGCGGAACTGCTATATATATGACACAACATCAAACCTTACAAAGACTCATGCGGCAAACAGCCGAACGTATCCGTATGTCCGGCGTAGAAAACGCCGCCTTTGAAGCCGCCGTCCTGCTGGAATTCTGCTCCGGAAAAACCAGGACGGAGCTTATGTTGCGCGGGGACGAGTCCGCGGAAGATTCCCTTATAAAAAGCGTGGCGTCCTGCGCTGACAGGCGGATATCGGGCGAGCCGCTTCAATATATCGTCGGCGAGTGGGACTTCCTGGGAAACCCGTTTTACGTCGGCGAGGGCGTGCTGATCCCGCGCCCGGAAACGGAATTGCTGTGCTCCCTCGTGATCGGGGAAGCGAAAAAAATCAAGCCGTGCGTTGTGTTTGACCTCTGCGCCGGGAGTGGCTGTATCGGCATAAGCGTCGCGGAAGCCTGCCCGGACGCGCGTGTCTGCGCCGTCGAAAAATTTGACGGCGCGTATGCGTACCTCACGCGGAATATAGAGCGGCACGGGCTGAAAAATGTCACGTCGGTAAAGGCGGATGTGCTCGAAAGCTTTGAAGCGGCGGGGCTGCCGGTTCCCGATATTGTGGTGTCAAATCCGCCGTACGTCAAAAGAGGCGAGCTGCCCGGCCTCCAAAGAGAAGTGCGGCGCGAGCCGGAGGAAGCGCTGGACGGCGGCGCGGACGGGCTTCGGTTCTACCGTGCGCTTGCGGAAAAGTGGTTTCCGTTTGTAAACGCCGGAGGGCTGATGGCTGTCGAGTGCGGCGAGGGTCAGGCGGCGGACATCAGCGGAATATTCGCGGAGAAAGGCGGCGCGGCGGAAGTCCGGCGGGATCTTCAGGGCACGGAAAGAATAGTCATAATCCGAAAGGAATTGTAATATATGTTATCTAATATTGTCCGGGGCGAATTTACGCTGGATATGGTGATTCAGCTGTGCGCGACGGTGTTCGTGGTGTTTTGCACACTGCCCGTGCACGAGTACGCCCATGCCTGGGCCGCGACGAAGCTGGGCGACGAGACTGCCCGGCTCAAGGGACGGCTGACGCTGAATCCGCTGGCGCATATTGACCCGATAGGCGCTCTGTATGATATTATTGGTGGGGTTCGGTTACGCGAAGCCCGTGCCCGTGAATATGCTCAACTTCAAAAAACGCAAGCGCGACATGGCGATTACGGCGTTCGCGGGGCCGGTTACCAACTTGATAATGGCGCTGTTCTTTCTGATTTTGTTCAACCTGATGCGGTTCGTTATCAATACGGGTTCACAAGAGATCGTAAGCATCGCGACGTTCATTTTCCTTGTGGCAATCAGAAACATTTATCTTGCGGTATTCAATCTGCTGCCCATCCCGCCGCTTGACGGCTCGCGGATAGCCTCGGCCGTCCTGCCCGACGGAATCTACTACAGGATCATGCGGCACGAGCGGTATATCATGATAGGACTTTTTGTCCTGATGTTCACGGGCGTACTTTCGATACCGATAAGATTTCTGTCGAATCTGATTTATACGGGCCTGTCGTTTTTGGCGGACCTGCCGTTCAAGCCGTTCATGTAATTAATAAAGGTTGTTGATTGTGGAAAAGCTGTCATATAAAATAGAGGTTTTTGAAGGTCCGATGGACCTGCTTCTGCACCTGATATCCAAGCACAAGGTCAGCATAAACGACGTGCCGATTTTGGAGCTTGTCGGGCAATACATCGAATACGTCCGCGGTATGCGGGAGGAGGACCTGGAGGTTGCCAGCGAGTTTTTGGAGATGGCCGCGCGGCTCGTCTACATCAAAACCGTGTCGCTGCTGCCTGTGCACGAGGAGGCCGACCAGCTCGCGGAGGAGCTTCGCGGCGAGCTGCTGGAGTATCAGGATTGCCAGCTGATGGCCGGGAAGCTGTCGAAACGCGCGAAAGGCTTTGACTACTTCAGCCGTGAGCCGCAAGAGTTTGAGGCCGACATGCTCTACACCCGCGTCCATGAGCCGTATGAGATTTTCAAGGCGTACATGTCGGCTGTCGGGCGCGGTAAACGCAAGCTCCCGCCGCCGATAGAGGCGTTTTCAAAGCTCGTCGCCTATCAGATCGTGTCGGTCGCGTCGCGGATATCGTTTATTTTGCAAACGCTGTCAGGCGGTGAAAGGCGGAGCTTCGGCTTGCTTTTTGAGGAGGCCGAGTCCCGCTCCGAGATGGTCGCCACGTTTTTGGCGGTGCTGTCTTTGGCTAAGGCGAAGCGGCTGAGTATCGAGGGCGAGGGCGACAGGGCCATGCTTCAGCTGAAAATATAAAGCTATTTTTGACTTTTGTGTTGACTTGGATTTCCTAACCCCTCCGGCACTGCGTGCCACCTCCCCTTGCAGGGGAGGCCTTGGCAAATACACCTCACGTTCCCAAGCCTCCCCTGCAAGGGGAGGTGGCACGCAGTGCCGGAGGGGTTAGGAAGCGTAAAAAATCAATACAATCGTCTAAAAGAGCGAAATATAATTAAGGATGGATAATAAGATTGAATATACAGGAATTGCAGGCCGCCGCCGAGGCCATTTTGTTCGCGTGCGGGGAGCCGCTTGAGACGGCGCGGATGGCCGAGGCGCTGGAGCTTGACGTGGAATGCACGGAGAAGCTGCTGACAAAATTAAAGGACGACCTCGACGAGCGCGGGAGCGGCCTGTGCGTTTTGAAGCTCGGCGACAGATACCAGATTTGCGCGCGCACGGAATACGCCGGCATGATCAGGTCGGTGCTGGAGTTAAAGAAAAACGCGCCGCTTTCCCCGGCGGCCTTTGAGGTATTGGCGGTGGTGGCCTACAACCAGCCCATCACGAAATCGTATATAGAGCAGGTGAGGGGAGTCGATTGCTCCGGCGTTATAGCGACGCTGTGCCAAAAGGGCCTCATCGAGGAGAAAGGCAGGCTGGAGCTTCCAGGGCGGCCCCTGCTCTACGGCACCACGCCGGAATTCCTCAAGTGCTTTTGTATTTCCGCCTTGTCCGAATTGCCTGAGCTGCCCGACAGGGAGGGCCTCACGCTTCCGTCGGCCGAACAAGGTTCGGCGTCTGAACAGGAAGCAGCGCCTGAGCAATCCGTTCAGCCTGAGCTTGATACAGATACCGACGCCGCGGAATCACCCGATATGGACGACTTTGTTGTCCCGGAGGACGGCGAGGATATATATTCGATAGTTTAACCGCCACTAAATCACTAACCACTTGAAACGGGGTGAGAGTTTTTGATCGCGCTTTATATCATCTTGGGCATCATCGCGGCGGTCACGCTGCTGTTCTGCGTGAAGATCACGGCGGAGCTTATCTACGACGAAACGGCGCGCTTTACGGTCAGGGTCTTGTTTTGGGAGTTCCCTGTTTATCCCGAGGGCCCGAAAAAAAAGAAGAAGCCTAAAAAAGAAAAAAAGCCCAAAGAGGAAAAGGAAAAGCCGAAAAAGGAAAAACCCGCGGCAAAATCCGACGAACCGCCCAAGGAAAACATCGTCAGGAAGTTCTGCCGCAATCAGGGTTTTGACGGCGTGGTCGAATTCCTCAGCGATATTTTACGTGCGCTGAACGGCTTTTTAAGGGACGTGTTCATTCGCGGGTTCGTGATTGAGAAGTTGATTGTGCGGCTCGTCGTCGCTAAAGGCGACGCGGCCAAGACGGCGATGGCCTACGGCAGGACGTGCGCGGCCGTTTTTCCGGCACTTGGCTACATATGCCAAACGATGCGGGTCAGGAAGTACGGCGCGGATATAAACGCTGACTATCTGGCCGAAAAAAGCGCCGCCTCACTGAACTTAACCGTTTCCACAAGACCCATCAGGATCACAAACGCCATAGTCGTGCTGGCGGTAAAGGGACTATGGGCGCTCCTCCGCGCAAAAAGACGCGAAAAAAAGAACAATGCAAAACAAAAATCAGCGCTTAAAGCCACGCACGTCTAATGTCTACAATCTAGCATCTAGCATCTAGAATCCAGCATCTAAATTCTGAAAGGAATGATATAAAACATGAAAGAATATTCTGCGCAGGGACTCTTAGGGACTACCATCGAAAAACTCAAGGACCTGGTCGATGTAAGCACAATCATCGGTGACCCGATTGAAGCCGGCGGCGTGACCATCGTACCCGTATCGAAGGTAACATACGGCTTCGCGTCGGGCGGCTCCGATTTCCCGTCGAAGTCAAACGCCGAGATTTTCGGCGGCGGCGGCGGCGCGGGAATCACCATCGCGCCGGTGGCGTTCATCGTTGTCAGGGACGGCGAGGTCTCCATCAAGCACGTCGCGGAGGGCGAGGGCGGCCAGGCCGAGCGCATCATCGGCATGGTGCCGGATGTTGTGGATAAGCTGTCGGCGCTCGTGAACAAGTTCATCAAAAAAGACGAGCCTGACCTGAACGCGGCGGCGGAAGCATTTGTCGCGGAATAAGCTGAACAGGCACGCATAAAATTTTTACCTGTCCGCATATCTATTAAGTGATTGATTATCATCACTGATCGTGAAATAACAGGCGGGTGGGTTGTTCCGTGAGACTTGGATCTATAGTATTGAGGACGTTCGCTTTTATTCTGCTGATGTGCGTGTTTTTCAGCGGCTTTTCCATCGGATTCGCCGCCGGAGCAGTTGACGTTTCGGCTCAGGCGGCTGTGCTGATGGTGGCCGAAACGGGTGAGGTTCTGTTTGAGCGAAACGCGCACAAGCAGCTGTCCATGGCAAGCACGACAAAGATCATGACGTCGCTGCTCGCGCTGGAATCGGGCGTTACGTCAAGCCTGGTGACAGTGAGCGAGCCGATGGTCAAGGTCGAGGGAACATCCATGGGACTTCTGCCCGGCGACACCGTTTCCGTATACGGCCTTGTCTGCGGGATGCTGATGGCCAGCGGCAACGACGCCGCCAACGTCACGGCCTATGTCCTGGGCGGATCGCCCGAGAGCTTCGCCGTGATGATGAACGACCGTGCCCGTGAGCTGAACATGACGAACACGCATTTCGTTACGCCGTCGGGGCTTGACGCGGAGGGGCACTGCTCCACCGCTTACGACATGGCTCTTTTGGGGCGTGCGGCAATCGGCAACCCGGTGTTTAAGTCGATATGCTCCCGCACGGAGATGACCATATTTTACGGCAGCCCGCCGTACAGGCGCACGCTGTCTAACCACAACCGGCTTCTGCACAGCTATCCCGGCGCCATAGGAGTCAAAACCGGCTTCACGAAGAAAAGCGGGCGCTGCCTCGTGTCGGCGGCGCAGCGCGGCGGCGTGACGCTGATCGCCGTGACCCTCAACGCGCCGGACGACTGGAACGACCATAAAAAAATGCTCGACTACGGCTTTTCCGTGGTCAATGTAACGGAGCTTGACGGCGACCTGGCCGATGTCAGGCTAAAGGTCATGGGCGGCGAAAAGAGCAGCGTGAAAGTCGCCGTATACAGCGAGCCGTCCGCTGTGCTCGACAGCAAAAACGGCGGAGTGAGCCGTGAAATTCTGCTCAGGCCGTTCGAGTACGCGCCGGTCGAAACGGGGAAGCCCGTGGGCGTGATCCGCTATCATCAGGGCACAAAGCTCGTCCATGAGGCGTATATCGTGACGGCGGAGGCGGCAGAATATAAGGCGGCTCCGCAAGTCCGTGAACCGGCAAACGAGGAACAGCGCAAGTCAATATTTGAAAAAATCAGGGAATATCTAAAAAATCTAAAGGAGCAAACCTAATGCCAGACGAACTTATCCGGCTGCAAAAATATCTGTCCGAATGCGGGGCGGCGTCGCGGCGCAAGGCCGAGGAGCTGATAGCCAAAGGTAAGGTCAAGGTCAACGGGCATCCCGCGGGAATCGGCGACAAGGTCAACCCGAAAAAGGATATTGTGACGCTGTTCGGCAAGAGAGTCGCGCGCGCGTCAAAGCCTGTTTACATCATGCTGCACAAGCCGCGCGGGTATGTCACGACGATGGCGGACGAGCTTGGGCGCAAATGCGTGGCTGAGTTGCTTCCCGGCGTGAAAGAGCGCGTCTATCCGGTCGGCCGGCTGGACAAGGATTCCGAGGGGCTTTTGCTGCTGACGAACGACGGCGAATTCGCGAACCTGCTTATGCACCCGTCGCGCCACATCCCGAAGGTATACCGCGTGACGATACGCCCGGATATAAGCGACGAACAGATTGCCGCGCTGGAAAACGGCGTCATGGTGGACGGACGCATGACCGCCCCGGCAAAGGTGCGTATGCTCGAAAAGCGGGACGGGCGCGTCGTGCTGGAGTTCACGCTGTTCGAGGGCAGGAACCGGCAGATACGCAAGATGTGCTTTGAGCTGAAGCTGAACGTGATAAGGCTCAAGCGGACGGCGATAGGGCCGGTTAAGCTCTCGATGCTTCCGGCGGGGCAGTGGCGGGAGCTGACGGCGGACGAGGTTGAGAAGCTGCGCTCGCAGGGATCAGGCATAGTCAGGAATTAGGTGTTAGGAGAGTTAGTCGGCGCGTAAAATTGTAGGGGATGGCGTCCTCGACGTCCCGTAGATAAACAACCGTGCGGAAATGAATGGATGGTGACCCAATGAGTAAATACAGTGACGCTGTAAAACTTTGGCAAAGCTATCATATAAAAACAGACGCGGATATCAGTCTGCGCCTTGACAATTTCAAGATTCTGTTCGCGTACCATTCAGGGAAGATCGAAAACGACGCGGTCACATATCACGATACGCGTGAAATATTTGAAAACGGGCGCGTCTTGAATTATACCGGCGATCCGCGCGCTGTTTTTGAAATGCAAAACCAACGGCTGTGCCATGAATTTTTGAAGCCTAAGCTGGCGTCGCGCGAACCGCTGTCTGTTGGGCTGATCAAAGATGTCCACGCGGTTTTGACGGGCGGAACGTATGACGAGCGGCGGTATATTGCCCAAGGCGAACGCCCGGGAGAATTCAAAAAGCATGACTATGTGACGGGCCGCGCGGAGGTCGGGTCAAAGCCTGAACATGTGGAGCGTGACTTGACGGAGCTTCTTGACGAATTCGCGGATTTTGACGGAGACATATTAAAAGCGGCGGCGTATTTCCACGCGCGGTTTGAGTATATACACCCGTTCGCCGACGGCAATGGGCGTGTCGGACGCGCGGCGCTCAACTATTTTCTGATGCTTTGCGGCCATCCGCCGCTGATCATCCATGACGAGGATAAGCGCGATTATTATGACGCGCTGGAAAAATATGATACGGCGGAGGACATCACGCCGATGACGGAGTTCCTCAGAAAGCAAACGGAGAAAACGTGGGAAAAGACCTTGGAGAGGAATTTATAAAAATTATAAAACCTGAAAGGACTAAAACAATGATCAGAAGCATGACAGGTTTCGGGCGCGCCCAGGAAACGGTTGACGGCCTGAACATAACCTTTGAAATAAAGAGCGTGAATCACCGTTACTTTGAATGCTCGTCGCGCGTGCCGAGGGCATACGGCTTTTTGGACGAGAAAATCAAGACGTACCTCCAGGGCTTCATCTCCCGCGGCAAGGTTGAGTGCTTCGTGCAGATCGAGGCGCTTGAGGACGCCGGCATCACCGTCAGCCTCAACGCGGCTCTCGCGGCGGGTTATCTGAACGCCTTTAAGGAGCTGTCGGGGCGGTTTATGATAGGCAACGACGTCACGGCGTCCACGTTCGCGCGGTTCGGCGACATTTTTTCGGTGCGAAAGCAGGAGTATGACGAGGAAAAAATCTGGAACGCGGTTAAGCTTGCCGCCGAAATTGCGGTCAGCAGCTTCCTGCGGATGCGCGAGGCCGAGGGCGAAAAGCTGTCGCAGGACGTTTTGCGCCGCGCGGATACAATCCTAGACCACGTCGCGTTTATCGAGGAGCGTTCGCCGCAGACGGTGAGGGAGTACAACGAAAAGCTGCTTAAGCGCATGAGGGAGGTCCTTGAGGACGTTCACGTGGATGAGCAGCGCCTGTTGACCGAGGCGGCGATATTCGCGGACAAGATCGCAGTTGACGAGGAGACGGTGCGGCTGCGCAGCCACATCGCGCAGTTGCGGGAGTTCTTCCGCGCGCAGGGCGCCATAGGCCGGAAGCTCGACTTTTTAGTGCAGGAAATCAACCGCGAGGCAAACACCATCGGCTCAAAGGCGCAGGACGCCGCGATCGCGTCGCGGGTCATCGAGGTCAAGTCGGAGATCGAAAAGATACGCGAGCAGATACAGAATATAGAGTAAACAACTTCCGAAAGGAATGGTCACATCAATGAAACTGGTCAACATTGGGTTCGGAAACATGGTGAACGCGGACAGGATTGTTGCCGTGGTGATCCCGGATTCCGCGCCGGTCAAACGAATCGTGCAGGAAAGCAAGGAAAAGGGGACCGCCGTCGACGCGTCCTGCGGGCGCAAGACCCGTGCCGTGATCCTGCTGGACAGCGGCCACGTCGTGCTGTCGTATCTTCAGGCCGAGACCGTCGCGAACCGCTGCTGCGGCGATGATATCACGGAGGACGGTGGCGGCATATCATGAACAAGGAAGTAAAATCGGAGGGTATGCTCGTCGTGCTTTCCGCGCCGTCGGGCTGCGGCAAGGACACTGTCTTGGCGGAGCTTGACGGACGGGTCGAAAACCTGCGCCGCTCCGTTTCCATGACCACCAGGAAAATGCGGGACGACGAAACAGACGGCGCGGATTACTTTTTTGTCGGCGAGTCCGACTTTGAGAGCAAAATAAACGGCGGCGAAATGCTTGAGTACACCCGCTACAACGGCCACTATTACGGCACGCTGAAAAAGCCGGTGGACGAGCTTCTGAAAAAAGGCGAGACGGTCGTGCTGAAAATCGAGGTGGAGGGCGCGGGCAAGATCAGGTCGATGTATCCTGACGCCGTAACGATTTTCCTTGTGCCGCCGTCCATGCAAACGCTGGAAAAACGTCTGCGCAAGCGCATGAGCGAGGGAGAGCGCGATATCCGCAACCGCATGGCGATCGCGGTCTGCGAGATAAAGCACGCGGACAGCTACGATTATATCGTCGTCAACGATCAGATTGATTACGCTGTCAGCGATATATGCTCGATCATACGGGCCGAGCGCCTGAAAACGAAGCGTTCGCTCAATTCCATTTGCCTTTACGAATAGGGGAGAACTGTTTGTCCCCGCAAAAGATGTCTGATAAAAATTATAAAAAGGAATGATAATCATGCTTAACCCGGATCTCAGAGGAGTTTTGAAAGATCATACAAGCCGCTATTCGCTCGTTACGGCGGCCGCGAAACGCGCGAGGGAAATCGCCGAGGAAGCGGAGCAGAAAAAGAGTATCATGACCGAAAAGCCGGTAACGGTGGCCGTGGATGAAATCATCAGCGGCAAGTACGTGATTGTCGAGCCGGAGGAAATACGCAATATCTGATTAAGAACACAGGTTCTAAGAATTGAGAATGCGGAATGCAGAATTTTGGTACAGAAAAAACCATCGCCAAAGTCGCCATTGACAACGCGGCATATCATTTCGACAGGTTGTACGATTACCGTATCCCCGCCCCGCTTTGCGGCAAAGCCCTGGCGGGAATGCGCGTGACCGTCCCGTTCGGAACGTCGGCGAAAAAGCGGCAGGGCATGATCATGGAGCTTGCGGACGGGCCGGACGGCGGCGCGGGAGTCAAAATAAAGTCCATCGCCGAGCTTTTGGACGATGAGCCGCTGTTGAGCGGCGAGCTGCTCGAACTGGCTGCGTGGCTGAAAGAGCGTACTTTCTGCACCTATTACGATGCGGTCAAGGCGATGCTTCCGGCTGGGCTTAACCACAAAATCGTGGAGTCCTATGCCGCCGTGCCCGGAGATGAGCATCCTCCCGGCACAGCGCTGAGTATCGAAGAAAATGCGGTACTGAAATATCTTTCGGGCAAAAAAGATTTCGTCAGGGGCGAAAAAGTTCTGGCCGATTTGGGCCTTGACAAGGATTCCGCCATACTGAACAGCCTCGTCAAAAAAGGCTGCGCGGCGCGGAATTACGACGCCGTACGCAGGACGGGCGACTTGACGGTCAAAATGATGCGGCTCACGCCCGCTTTCCTGTCCGGTGAGCTGAAGCTCGCGAAGCTGTCGGGGAAGCAGAGCGAGGTCGCCGATTTGCTGTCCGGGTCGGGTCAGGCGTCCGTGCGTGAGATATGTTATTTTACGGGCTTTACGCCGTCGGTTCCCATGTCGCTTGTGAGCAAGGGCGCGGCGGAGCTTTATGAAAATCAAGTTTACCGTAACCCCTACGCGGGAGTCGAGTCTGTGCCCGTCAGGCGGAAAATCGTGCTGACGGGGGAGCAGGAGACGGCTTATCAGAACCTGCTCGATCAGTACCGCACGGGAAAGGGCAGCGCCTCGCTGCTTTTCGGCGTGACGGGCAGCGGCAAGACAAAGGTGTACATGCGGCTCATCGACGAAATCGCGGAGGAGGGGCGCGGCGTCATCCTGATGGTGCCGGAGATCGCGCTGACTCCACAGGCGCTGAAATTGTTCCACGAGCGATACGGCAAGCGCGTGGCGGTGTTTCACAGCGCGCTGTCCGTCGGCGAACGCCTTGACGAGTGGCGGCGCGTGAAAAGCGGAGAGGCCTGTCTGGTTGTCGGAACGCGGTCGGCGGTGTTCGCGCCGTTTGACGATCTTGGCCTGATCATCATTGACGAGGAGCAGGAGAGCGCCTATAAATCCGAAAACACGCCCAGATACAGCGCGAGGGATGCCGCGAAGTTTCGGTGCCACAAGCATAACGCCCTGCTGATTTTAGCGTCCGCCACGCCGAGCGTCGAAAGCTACGCGGCGGCGGTCAGGGGGAAATACACGCTTAACGCGCTGTCAAAGCGGTACGGCGCGGCAACGCTTCCAAAGGTCGAAACGGTCGATATGTTCGGGGAGCGCATGGCCGGGAACACGTCGGAGTTAAGCGGCCGTCTCCTCGCTTTGCTAAAGGAAAATCTTGCCGCCGGGCAGCAATCCATACTGCTGATCAACCGGCGCGGGTATAATACATTCGCGTCGTGCACGTCATGCAGGCACGTGCTGACCTGCCCGTCGTGCTCCATTTCAATGACCTACCACCACGCGAACGGCCGCCTGATGTGCCACTATTGCGGCTATTCCGCCGCTTTCACGCCGGACTGCCCGGCCTGCGGCAAGCCCGCCGTAAAATACGCGGGCTTCGGGACGCAAAAGGTCGAGGACGATTTGCAAAAAGAGCTGCCCGGCGCGCGTATCCTGCGGCTGGACACGGACACGACGATGTCGCGCTTTGCCCACGAGGAAAAGCTGAAACGCTTCGCCGCGCGGGAGTTTGATATACTTTTGGGGACCCAGATGGTGGCCAAGGGGCTGGACTTCGAAAACGTCACGCTGGCGGGCGTCGTGTCGGTGGACCAGCAGCTTTACAACGACGATTTCCGCAGCCTGGAACGCGCTTTCGCTCTGCTGACCCAGGTGGTCGGCCGATCGGGGCGCGGCAAGTACGAGGGACGCGCGGTAATACAGACGCTGACTCCCGAAAACGACATCATCTCGCTGGCCGTCGCGCAGGACTACGTGACGTTTTTCAACACGGAGATAGGCATACGTAAGGCGCTCGTGTACCCGCCGTACTGCGAGCTGTGCGTCGTTGGATTCGTTGGCGAGGACGAGCTTTTCGTGCGTTCCGCGTCGAAAGAGGCGCTTGCGCTGCTCAAGCGGCTGTCGGAGGAAAATTACGCGGGAGAAAAGTTTATCGTGCTTGGGCCTATGCCCGCGAGGGTCGCCAAGGTCAGCAACAAATTCAGATACAGAATGATCATAAAATGCAGGAACACACCGGGATTCAGGGCGATGATTGCGGACATACTCCGTGCGTTCGGCAAGGATCCGCGATTCTCAAACGTGACGGTTTACGCGGATATGAATCCCGAGAGTCTGATATGATATCGTGCAACACCTAGCAAACTTTTAGGCGTTACACGATAATAGGGGTGTACGTTTGGGCTACAGGGAAATAATCAAATACGGCGACCCGATCCTGAAAAAGAAAAGCAGGCGGGTCGAGATATTCGACGACAAGCTGGCAAAGCTGCTGGACGACATGCGCGAGACGCTGAAGCGGTCGGAGGGCGTCGGGCTTGCTGCGGTGCAGGTTGGCGTGCTGCGGCGCGTCATCGTGATGGACTGCGGCGACGGCGTGATTGAACTTGTCAACCCGGAGATCACCTTTGAACAGGGTGAGCAGTGCGAGCAGGAGGGCTGCCTTTCCCTGCCGGGGCGAAGCGGCATCACCCTGCGCCCGATGGTCGTCAAGGTGAAAGCGCAGGACCGAGACGGCAAGTGGCATCTTTATAAGGGCGAGGGGCTGAAAGCGCGGTGCTTCTGCCATGAGATCGACCATCTGGAGGGTATTGTTTTTATACAGCGGCTTGCCAAACAGTAAGATAACAACTGATAATGCGAATCACGCGTTGAAAAATAGAAAACAGGTAAAAGTCAGGCGTCATTGCGACCGCAGAGAAACGTTGTGTAACAACAATTTTTTTGCGCGAAGCAATCCAGCCAGCAAATGGCTGAGGAGTCAGAAGTGGTCAGGCAAAGCAACAAAGTTGCATAACTGGATTGCTTCGCGCAATTACCCTGTTATAAAAAGAACGCTTCTATGCGCTCGCAATGACGGAAACTTTACCCCTTATCTGTCATGTTTACCTATTATTCAGCTCGCCAAAACCTATTCACTAATTAGTTATTAGTTAAATCTTGATAAGGAGCCGGTCATAAGATGAAAGTTGTTTTCATGGGAACCCCCGACTTCGCCGTGCCCTGCCTGCAACGTTTAATCGCGGACGGGCATGACGTCACGGGCGTTTTCACCCAGCCGGACAAACCCAAGGGGCGCGGAAACGTCATAGCCGCGCCGCCCGTCAAGGAAGAAGCGCTGAAAAACGGCATAGCGGTGTACCAGCCGCGCTCCATGCGCGACGGTGAAGCGTTGGAAATTTTGCGCGAAATTACGCCGGAGCTGATCGTCGTCGTGGCGTTCGGGAAAATCCTGCCCAAAGAGATACTTGAGTTGCCGCGCTTCGGCTGTATCAACATCCACGCGTCGCTGCTGCCGAAATACCGCGGCGCCGCGCCCGTGCAGTGGGCTGTGCTGAACGGCGAATCCGTCACGGGCGTCACGTCTATGCAAATGGACGAGGGACTGGACACGGGCGACATACTGATAAAGGCGCAAACCGAAATCGGCGAGAACGAGACGGCCGGGGACGTGCTGGAGCGGCTGTCGTGCTTGGGCGCGGACGTTTTGTCAAAGACGCTTTCTGCGCTCACGGACGGCTCGTTGCGCCCTGAAAAGCAGGACAGCTCGCAGTCAACCCATGCGCCGATGCTGGCAAAGGAGCTTTGCCCCATCGACTGGACGCGTTCCGCCCGCGAAATACACAATCAGATACGCGGGCTTTCGCCGTGGCCTGTCGCGACGGCGGTCATATACGGAAAAAAAGTCAAAATCCACGAGTCAAAGCTGTGCGGTTTGACGGGCGGAAATCTCGGAGAAATCATGGAAAGCGGCGGACGGCTAATAGTTTCCTGTGGTAATTTTGAGTGTCTGGAAATAATAACGGTGCAGGCAGAGGGAAAAAAAGCGATGAACGCCGCGGATTTTCTGCGGGGACTTAGAAATTAGGGACATTTTCGGGGGCACATCTATTAGACCTCCTCGGAAACTACTCACGGCGGCGTAAACGGTCTTTTTTCCGTCCTGCCGCGCAAAAAATGCTCGCAATAAACAAATTATTCCTGCGCTTTTTTACTTGCGGGACGAAAAA
>Ga0123353_10001374_pt1 | contig 29814 bp, 25 predicted proteins | sample TergutLab28metaG_3_FD_92763 | JGI IMG/M metagenome (GOLD analysis project Ga0123353, IMG submission 92763) | Labiotermes labralis P3 segment gut microbial communities from Petit-Saut dam, French Guiana - Lab288 P3 | ecosystem: Host-associated > Arthropoda: Insects > Digestive system > Gut ...
ATCAATACTAAGAGGGTTCACTTTAATAACAAAATCTTGCGTATAATCCACGCCAAAAGCCAAGCCGTCTTTAATAGTTGCGTTAACCACTACGGTTCCCGGAGCTGTGGTGTTAAGCCTGGTTCCGGTAAGAGTTGCACCGGTAGTACCTGCATCAGAGATTTTCCAGGTAATGAGGGTATAGGTGGCATTATTAGGAAGTATTACTCTATTGCTGAGGTAAACCGGTGTACCCACTGTAGTGGAAGCAGGGATGTTGGTTATTTCAGTAACAGGAACAAAATCTATAACCTGAATATAGGCTAATACACGGGTCGGTTCCTGGGTTTCATCGGCTTTTATCTCCAGATTACGCATATCCACAGTATAGTTCCCTTGCCTGTGAAATGTAATAACTCCATCATTAACAGTATATTCGCTTGGATGAGCCAAAGTGAAAACATCCAAAAAAAATCCACCTGTTACGGCTCCGTTCATTACATAAAAATCGGTAGCCATACCTCCAAACTCTTTTTGTGAAGAGTAATCCACCGGATCGCCAAGTAAAACTCTCCGCGTTGCCAATGTTTGCCTTCCAAAAACTTTGTTATTCGAGATTGGTATTAGTTCAGATAAAGCATACAAATTGGATAGTGAAAGATAGTTTTCTTTACAATGTATTTGTCCTGTTGCGATTGCAGGATTATTACTTAAACTCATGTCTAACACGGAAAGTTGAAGGTTGTCACAGAATATATTCTCTAATGCCCTACAGTCGCTTAAATCTAAATTTTTTAAGCGACCACCTAAGAAAGGCTCGCTTACATGTAACACTTCTAAATTCACACAATTGCTTAGATTTATACTTTCCAAGTCCAAACCTTTAATATGTATGTTTTCTATTGATGGGCATTTGCTGAAATCAGCACTAATTGTACTCGCAACCGGAACAAAGAGTATAAATGCGCAATCTTTTTCCCCTTCAATAATTATCTCTCTATTATCATACCCTGATGAAATAATGGTTACAGTTTGAAGTTCTCCTGTTCCTGTAAATGTTTGATTAATGCTCTGATCCACACTGCGAACAGTAAACTGTTTGTCAAGAGTGGCTGTTATAGCGAAAGCGATTAGGCTACCTCTATTAACATATGTTATTGTATCTCCGGCTACAGCGTGTAAGCTACCGGCAAATAAAATAGATAGAATTAATAATTTGGAGATTAGATTTTTCATGATTTTAGATTTAATTGGTCACAAATTGTGGCAAAAATATTATATTTTTCATATCTATCAATATATCAATCTATCTATCTATCTATCTATCTATCTATCTATCTATCTATCAATGAAGGCTATAATCATATCGCGCCTTCGGCGCTCGTACCCCGCCTCGCACCCCGCACCTCGTACCCCGCACCCCGTACTTCGTACCCCGCACCCCGTACCTCGTACCCCGCACCTCGCACCTCTAAATTCTTAATTCTCAATCGTAAATCTAAAATCGTAAATCTACAATTAACTTAGCACTTCCGATAATATTTCCACCGATTCAATTTTCTTGATCTGTTTATGATACTTCATTAAATAAAGCAACATCCCATTCAATAGCTCCATGCGCGTTTTTTTGTCGGGAATGGTTTGATTCTGATTTTTAAGAATAGCAAAGAGATAATAACTTGCCTCTTTAGACAAAAAATAGGGGATATCTAAAAAGAGGGTACCGAAATTAGAATCTTCAATCGAGAAATAGGGCGTTTGTAGTGAGAAATTCAATTCAGGCGTATATCCCAACTGTTGCATAAGTTTAACCAAAAAAACAATATGAAAATCGGAAGTAAGTTCTTGTGTGTTTTCTAATTTCAACAGTTCTTCTGTAATAAAGTCAAACAGCGGCTCGTCGGGCGCATTTGCTTGAAGCAGCAGTTTCATCAACAGTTCCTGATAGAAAAGAAGAATGCAGTTTTTCTTGATATCATAATGAATGGCATGGAAAGGATGCGCAATAGTTGCCTCTTTAAGAAAAATCAATTTTTCTATATAGGGTTCATTATAAACAACATCTAAAATTGTTAAGGGTGAAAAGCAGGAGGCGTGTTGTTTACTTTTTTTTGAGAAGGCGTTTTTAACAATGCAAGAGATGACGCCGTTTTTTCGGGTAAATATTTTAACAATCAAACTATTGTCGGAATATTTTACATTTTGTAGAACAATTCCCCGGGTTGCGGTAAGCATATTATTGAACGAACAAAAATTTGGCGACCTTTTTTTCTTTTCCGGATTTGCTGGAAGCCATCACAAAATAGACGCCGGTGGCGGGGCGTTTGCCGGAGAAATCCTTGCCGTTCCAGATCAGTTGACCTCCAAAGGCATAGCCTTGCCAAACCAAGTTTCCGGCAGCGTCGGTAATTTTGCAGAACGAATCTTCCATTAAGCCTTTCACCGCGATGGGACCACTATAATCTGCACGCACGGGGTTGGGATAAACAAGCACTTCCTTGTAGTTTTCTTTTCCGGCAATAGCATTACCTTTGTAAGAGATTAACCCGCCCTCGGTAGCAATAAACACTTCGCCGGTTTCATGATTGATTTTAATATCATTAATCTGATTAGAAAACAGAGGTGAGTTATCCGTAGTAAAATGGAAGAGTTCTTGTGTTCCGTTTGGAGAGATTAAGAAGATACCGGCGCTTCGAGTACCCACCCATTTTCTATTGGCAGCATCCACAGCGATGCAAGTAACATACTCATATTCAAAAAGAATTTGCACATAGCCATTTTGTTCCAAGAGAATATTTTTAGCATAAACAGGTCTATTAAAAACGGAAGCTGCATCATAGATTACTTTTACGCCTTGGTCGGCGCCTGTCCAAATATTTCCATCTCTATCTTCTGCAATACAAGTGATTCTGCTTCCCTTAACTTTAACTTGTGAGGAGAGGTCAATTTCTGCTTTTTTATGAAATGCGGAATTATCCAATGAAGTATTCTCATAATACACCATTAATCTATTATCTCCGGGAATTGTAATCCATTTATAGTTGCGAGAATCAATTAAGATATGTTCAACATAAACGACGTCGGAATTAATATAAGGACTTAAATTAAAGGCGTACCATTTATCTTCTTTAGATTTAAGGTCTTTAACTTTAATACAATCTGTCGCTTGAGTTTGTGCCATCCATAGATTGTTATGTTTATCTATGGCTAAACCGGATATAAAAACGGCACTATCTTTTCTCACGGTTGACAAAGGCGAATTGGCGTAATAATAACAAAACATTTCTTGAGTAGCCTTATTTATTTTAAAAAGCCCGCCCAACCACGAAGCAACATAGATTTCGTTTGTATCTAAGGGATTAATAGCTACAGAATTAAACCCTCCGGCTCTATTAAATCCCGGCAAGGCATTATTTCTTATATTTGATTCAGACCACCAACGATCATTCTTCAAAGTGCTAATTGCAGGTAAATTCCAATCAGGAACAATAGCATTGCTACGCGAGCCGGGGACGACGGCTAACATTCCTTCGGTCAAGCACAAACCATAAGCGCTATGATTTGCAGGTCCATTGGTAGTAATAGTTTCATAAGTTTGGTCTTTAAGATCAATGTACACTAATCCCGAAGAGTTATCTGCAACCCAAACATTCATATTCTCATCGAATAATGCTCCACAGCCGTTTTGCCATAGATTTGGCGGAGTGGGTTGCCAATAAAACTGTTGAATGAGCGTATTACCGGTATAGATTTTAATGTAATTCCAATCGCAAATCAACAACTTACCCTCCTTTACGCTAAAATTTCCAAAGCGGTAAATGTTCATGGAGGGATCATATTTCCATTGAGCATCTTTATAAACGAACAAAGAATCGCGCCCGCCTTTTCCATCCCATACTGCAAACAATCTATCCTGATAGCTGTATAACATTCTGAAAGATGATTTAGGAAGTTCGGTTTCCGGTGTCCATATCGAGAAATCAGCAGGGTTTGATGCCGTAACAGGTAGTGAAAAAACAGATTTATCAGTAGCTAAGTAATAATGTTGTTGGTGTATGGCTACATTGAGCGACCTGAAAGTTTCATTATTGCGGATAGTAATCCATGTGTCTTTGATTAACAAAGTTTTTAAGTCTAAAATAACTACCCCAAAATCACAAGCAAGATAGGCAAGATCTCCAAAAGTAAAGATACTGTTAACGGTTTTAGAACCGGTAATCTGTTTGTTCAACAGATCACGAATATTATAAACTTTATAGGTACTTTTATGATCGCCTGCCGTTATCACATCAATATTGGAGTTAACATATACAATAATTAATCGACCTTTCTCATCAGAGTGGATGGTTTGAATTCCTACATCCGATAAGCCATTCAAGTTTGACCATTTCTCCGTAGATTTATCAGACTTGTCCACCACCAATATGCTTTGGTTAGTTGCAACATAAATATTTTCACGATCTTGAGCAATACTGTGAAATTTATTGTAAGGCAAATACTCTTTAAATTGTCCCATTGGAACCTCTTGAGCCCAAACAGAAAAATTCAAGCAAAGAATAATACTGAAAAATAATTTTTTACACATAGAATGCTAATATTTGTTTTTTAAATAACTGTTTTTCAATCCTTTTAAAGAGAGACTTGAGGTAATTAAACTGATACAGATGATGAAGAAGAGCGTGATCACAAAATCTTTTAGATCTATTGCAACGGGATAGGCAGAGATAATAAAAGAAGATTCAGAATTGCCGAAAGTAATAATGCCAAATTGTTGTTGTAATAAACAGCAAATCAGCCCTATGCACATTCCACAAAAACCCCCGAAGATACCAATTATTGCACCAACCATTAAAAATATTTTTTTAATTAACGTTTTAGAAGCACCCAAAGTGTGTAAAATAGAGATGTCTTGATTTTTTTCTATGATCAACATTCCTAACATTGCCATAATATTAAAAGTGGCAATAACAAAAATAAATCCCAAAATAAGATAAACGATTAGATTTTCAGATTGAATTGTTTTAAATAATAGCGCTTCTTGCTGGATTTGATTTTGAACGGTAAACCTATTCCCTACAATTTGCGTTATCAATTTTTGAACTCTTTCGATTTTGGCGTAGTCATCAAGATAAATAGCGATGAATGATATTTCGGTATCATAATCAAAAATCTCTTTGGCAAGTTTTTTCGGTGCCAACAGCGTATTTTCGTCATAATTAGTATAACTTACAAAAACCCCGACAGGGCGCGCATAACACCTTTGAAAAGCATCCATCGGATTGACGAAGTTCTTTTTAGTACGTTTTGGATAATAGAGTTTTACCGGCACAAAATCGTAGAGTTCAATACTTAAAAGTCCTGCAACACCTGCGCCCAACACAATCCCATTTTCCGTACCGGTGTCAAAATCCCCATCCACAGTCATTTCTGCCAACCCCGATAACTCCGGATAGTTTTCAGATACGCCAAATAGAGTAACTAACGTTTGTTTTTCGTTATAGGTAACCAAAACCAAATCGCTAACTACCTGCTCAACGGCTCTAACGCCCTCAACATTTTCTAAATCATTAATTGAGAATTGACAACTCTCTACCGAAAATACTTTTCCCTCTTTTGCTTCAATTTTCAATGGCGGATTGAAGCGATTGAAATTGCTCACTACCAATTCTTGCATTCCGTTAAAAACCGAAAGCACAATAACCAACGCCGCTGAACTTGCCATAATGCCCAACACGGAAATGATGGAAATAATATTAATAATGTTGTGTTTCTTGGGAGAAAACAGGTATCGAAGCGCTATAAAGAAAGCTGTGCGGGAAGAATTTGCCACAAATTAAGATTTCAACAGGTTTTCAATATTTTCAAGATAGTCTAACGAATCATCAATAAAAAAATCAAGCTGCGGAATAATACGCAACTGATGTTTCACTTTCTGTGCCATACGATACCGAATATCTTTTATGTTTCTTTTAACCCCTTTCAGAACCTCATGAGTATCTCCTGCATTAAAGATACTTAAATAGGAGCGTGCAAGCGATAAATCGGGGGTTACTTTGGTTAGCGTAACAGTAATCATGCAGCCATAAATGGGAAGCCCATCTTCTAAGAAAATTTCGGCAAGCTCTTTCTGAATAAGTTTCGCTATTTTGTTTTGCCGCGTAGTGTCCATATCATTCGTTTTATCTAATGTAATAAATAACGAAGATAGCTTGGTTTTCGTATGAAATATTCAGGTGCGAAGTACGAAGTTTTTTATTGCCGTCGGCTTTAGCCGACGGTTCAGGGTTCAATAATTATTGTTATAGTGATGCCCTAAAAGCAAAAAGCACTCCAAAAAGTTTCCTCATTTTTACAATAAAAATCGAATTGTAAATTCTGTTTTGATATCATGTTGTTATGTAGAAGAATAAAATTTTTCAAAAGACTTGACAAATGGAGGTTCAGAATTGTATTATTGCGGTGTTGAAACAAACGGATAATTGGGCTGGCAATCCTATTATTTGAAACAACAACTCACGATACTATTTCATAACTCTTAGAATGCTGCCTACACCATTTCAACCCTACTAACACTTCTTACAAGGTAAGGAGAAAAAGCGATGTTTTATAATAGATATTTCTGCGACAGTGAAAATCATAAAAAACTAACTCTAACTCAAAAAAACTATTATTACTATGAAAAAAATCTTTTTATTAACACTTTTAAGTGTTTTCTTTTTATCTGCTTTTAGCCAAATTACTACCGGCGATGCCGAAATTCTTGGAAAAATTAGTATTACAAAGTATATTAATGACAATGAAATAGAGCAACAACCTGAGCAAGGATGGTGGTTCTTATTCTACAAAACAGTAACCACAGAAATTACATCGGATGGAGTATCCATTTATTGTAGCGGGTGGGGATGGAAAATTTGCTCGCCAAAACTGAAAGGTTGGTTTTCCAGCATTATATCCCTTTTTAGAGGAGTTTCAATAGATCTCGTGGAACAAACCTGTGAAAATATTTTTACTGAAAGCGAAAATAGGATTGCAAATGGCGAATTTAATGGATCTATAACAAAGAAAATTGCATTTTCTGATCCTCAATCGGGTACAAGAGAATCTTACATCCTGTTTCAAATGTATTGGAATCACGATCCTAACAAACCCTATAACGGAACAGCAGAAATCATCATTTCAAAAACAAACCACTTCGGGTTAAAATAATAACCCAACAAACACAACCATACCCTCCCATGATTAATCATTTAACTATCCACTATTGTTAAAAACCAGAAATTTACTACCGGAGGAGGAGTGCACCCTCCTCCATTTTTAACAAACAATATATATTTAAACAATGAAAAAATTTTGCATCATATTACTTACCCTTATTCTCACAAACACCCTTAGTGGCCAAAATAGTTCCCAATCTCATTATATTTCAGAAATGTATAGCCCTGTTTTCTCTAAAAATATTCAAGCTAACATTGCAACAAAGTCACTTAATAATATTTATGCCACAAACGACAGCCTGTTGTTCGTTACAAATCGAAAGGGATTCTTGGAATCAACGTGCAAAGGATACAATAGAATTTACAAAGTTAATGCATTTACAGGCGTAGAAGAGAACTGCTTTGTTCCGATATCCCCTGCATATATTGAGAACGGTGGAGTTCTGAATCACCTCTGGATTTGGGCGCTTGCTGTTTCAGACTCTTTGCTCTTCCTCGCCGTGGATGAAGAAATCTGGATATATCAACTTAATGTGTCAGGTGAATATGAATACTTTATGCTTCTTTCTTTAAAAAATGTGTCGCATTTAGAATGGACTAATAATAAATTACACGCATTTGTTGAAAATAATGATGGTTTTGATTGGTTTAAAATAGATCTCGCTAATTATCAAATTGATACTATTATGTCATTGGTATTGAAAAACCGCCTCTTTCTTCAAATAGCTCCCGTTAAAATGATAACTATGAGCAATCATGCACTCTATTTATTACAACAAAACCTGCCTGCTATTGAGAAATATTCATTAACCGGCGAGTTGCTATCCACATATCCCCTTGAAATCTCGAATTGGAGAAAGATCCCCGATACAATTACCCATAAGATTGATTCTATTGAAGATATTACGGAACGTAACTATGCTTTCTCTACCTACTCGATCTTTGATTATAATATGATGCATCTTTTTTACGTCTTCCCAAGTGAAAGGTTTTTTATGGTTGCCGTTGATAAAAACAAAAACACCGACACTTTCATTACCCCTTATTTCGTTCAAATTATGGGCGATACTACGACTATAGAACCCTATTACATAAAATTGCCCGAAAATGAAAAATTTGCAGAAAAATTTTTCCCATTTAGAACAGCAGCCTCCGAAGGAAATCTAGTATTTGCTCAATTAAGAGATCATATTACGCAAATAAATATCAGCACCTTAGTTTCATGGCAGAATAAAACAGAAAACGAGTATAAGAAAGAAGTGAATTTTTATCATAGAGACCATGACCCCATCGAAAAAATTGAAACCTATAAATTCATCAAAGATTATATCCCTGTTGATTCAATTCATTTTTTAGATTACGACGATACTATTTTCTATTTTAATGATATAAAAAATGATAAAGCCATCTTTATTATTTCACAGTACCCCCAATGCTCAGCCTGTATAAAAACAGTTTGGAACTATTTCTCCAATAAAAAAATGTTTAATACGGAACTTTATACCGTAACTCAAAATTGTTCAACATATCTTCAGAAAAAAGAGAATATCAAAGAGGTCAAATCTATTTTGAAAACCGAATTTACCCCACTTTTTATGGATACTAATTTGCTTAATGCTGCTACAAACCGGATTCTTACACAAAAAGCCAATCCAATTGTAGTTTTATTTGATAAACATACACAACATATAGAGATTATATCTGCAATGCAAATTATTGGAGATTTTATGGGAACTCTAAACCCCCTGTTTCTTCGCAAGATAGATAATTTTGTAAGAAACTGATTTTACCTAACTGCTAAATATTTATTTTTGCCGAAATTTTGCAGCATGAACTATACTATTGATTTTACCCAACTTACTCAATTTGTAAATTTGGAATTAGTTGCTAAACAGGTTGTAGAAGGGTTTATTACGGGTATCCATAAAAGTCCAATGCACGGTTTCTCGGTTGAATTTGCCGAACACCGACAATATAATACCGGCGAACCCACTAAGCATATTGACTGGAAACTCTATGCTAAAACCGACAAATTGTTTGTGAAACGCTTTGAAGAGGAAACAAACCTGCGGTGCCATATTGTGATAGACCGTTCTTCTTCCATGTACTTTCCACTTCAAGATGAATACTCGTTAAAAAATCCAAATAAAATATTTTACGCAATCTATGCCGCTGCAGTACGTACTCAAATACTTAAAGGACAGCGCGATGCAGTTGGATTAAGCGTTTTTTCAGATACCTTGGAACTTCATACAAGAGCCCGCGGAGGCGAAACCCACCTGAAAATGATCTATCGCGAGCTTGAAAAAATTCTACAACCTATCTCGAAAGAAACCCGTAGCAACTCCATGGTTACCGATACGCTGCATAGAATCGCTGAACAAATACATAAAAGATCAATGGTCGTGATTTTTAGCGATATGTTCGAATCTCAAACTAATACGGATGAGCTAATGCTCGCTCTACAACACTTGCGCCATAATAAACACGATGTCTTACTTTTTCATACTTACGATAAAAAATTGGAATTTGATTTTGCTTTCGATAATCGTCTCTATAAATTTATTGATATGGAAACAGGTGGAGAAGTAAAACTACACTCCAACCATATCAGAGAGTATTATCAAGCTGCTATCGGAGAATATTTCCAAGAACTGAATTTAAAATGCGGACAGTATCAAATTGACTTGATACCGGTGGATATCCATCGCGGACTTGAACAAATACTGATACCCTACTTGTTAAAACGAAAATAATGACAAATGCTCAAAAATCTGAAACAACTACTTCAAAACTTACTATACCCGATTGGGCTGAACAAGACCGCCCCCGTGAAAAATATTTATCTTTAGGTTTTTCTTCTCTATCCGACACCGAACTCATTGCCATTTTATTGAGAAGCGGAACAAAAAATGAATCGGCGGTTGATGTAGCCCGAAATCTAATGGCAATCTGTCATAATAACTTGAACCGCGTGTCTGAAATGCCCTTAAATAAACTTGTAAATATTAACGGTATCGGGAAAGTTAAGGCGATAACGCTTTTAGTTGCTTTTGAATTGGGAAAACGTTGTAGAGTAGCTACAGTAGAGCAAAAGCGAAAAATGGAAGACACCCACGATTTTGTAGAATTGATGCAAACTAGAAATGCACGACTAACTTACGAAGAGTTTTGGGTTATTTTTGTGAATCAAGGCGCTTTCTTGCTGGGAGTAGAAAATTTTGGACGGGGCGGGCTAACCTCTACCTCCGTTGATATTCGACTCATCTTGTTGAAAGCATTGGAATTAAAAGCAACAGGAATGATTATCTGCCATAACCATCCCTCCGGCGATTTGTCCCCGAGCAAAATAGATATGGCGCTGACATCGCAAATGAAAGAAGCTGCTAAATTGATGTCTATCCAATTGCTCGATCATATCATTATTTGCAAGGAAGCCTTTTTTAGTTTCGCAGAAAATGAAATACTATAACACCGTATGTGAAAAAAAATGTTTTTTTGTGGCGAAAAATTGAACTTGAAAAGTCGTTGAATTATAATTAAATAACTCCATGTATAAGGTCTTTAAATTTGGCGGTGCATCGGTGAAAGATGATGAAGGTGTTAGAAATCTGAAAAAGATTTTGGATATTTACAAAGATGAAAAGTTGTTAGTCATCATTTCTGCTATGGGAAAAATGACCAATCAGTTGGAAAAACTACTCGATTCATGGTATTATAACCCCGATACTTTAAAAACCAATTTTGATATTGTAAAAAACTATCATTTAGATATTGCAAAACAGTTAGAAAATTATGAAGAGGAAATTACCTCTATTTTGCTTCCTATTTTAGATCGTCTTTGGGAACTAATATCAACCGAAAATTCCAATAATTACGACAAAGATTATGATGAACTTGTGAGTTTTGGTGAATATCTCTCCACAAAACTAATCTCTACCTATCTGAATCTGAATGACTGCGAAAATGAGTTTGCATGCGCGATACACTTGATTAAAACCGACGACTCTTTCCGCGAAGGAAAAGTAAATTGGGAAGAAACTGAAAAAGCGATTCGGGATTTTGTAACAGAACATTCCGATAAAACCATTATTACACAAGGATTTATAGGAGGCACACCGAATGGAGTGGTAACTACACTGGGTCGCGAAGGATCCGACTTCTCAGCCGCTATTTTTGCTTACTGTTTGAATGCCAAAGAGGTTACAATTTGGAAAGATGTGTCCGGACTGCTTAACGCCGACCCAAAATTTTACCCTGAAGCCATAAAATTAAACGAAATTTCTTATCAGGAAGCAATGGAGCTGGCGTATTACGGCGCAACCATCATTCACCCCAAAACGATAAAGCCTTTACAAAACAAAAATATCCCGCTTTTCGTAAAATCGTTTTTAGATCCTTATGCTGAGGGAAGTATGATTGCCGATGTGGAGACGGTAGAGAAAATTCCATCTTATATCTTTAAAACAGAACAGATTATAGTATCTATTTTTCCAAAAGATTTCTCGTTTATTGCCGCCGACAACCTGACCAAAATATTCTCTTTTATTTCAAAAAACAAACTGAAAATCAATTTAATGCAAAATTCTGCGGTAAGTTTTACCATTTGTATTGATAACAAGCCCAACCGTTTTGCCAATTTGTTAAAAGACCTTCAAGATGAATTTTTTGTAAAGTATAATATGAACAAAAAACTGATTACCATTCGGCATTACACACCGGAAGCAATAAAACAGGTAATCGGCGAGCAGCATATTATTCTTGAGCAAAAAAGCAGAAGCACGCTACAAGTGGTGCTGTAAACTTTTCAGTTTTCACATAAAAGAAGAACAAGTTTTTATTCGCCCCGAAGATGCAAAAGAATAGTGCGGCTATAAAGGCGTTGTGCGCAACCGCATTGCAAAAAAAACTTCTGTAGATAAAAAAAATAACTCTTGAAAATCTGAAATATTTTTTGCAAAATGTAGCGAATTGTTGAAAAAAAAATCCTATTTTCGCACATTATTAATTTCTAACCAAAATACATTAATATTTTGAAAAAACTATTATTATTTTTTGCTCTTATTACGAGCATTTGTGTTACTGCTAAGGCAGGTTATGTAGTTAATCTGAAAATTTTCCTTTGAATTATTAGTTGTAGCCATGTCCGATTTAACTATCATCAAGTTTTTTAAAAGCGTCTTTTCTATCATTTTAACATACTTGTTGCTTTGCGGTTTATCAATCCAAGCACAAACTACTATGGGAAAAGAATTTTGGTTAACCTTTGGACAACGTGGGGCTTCGATACATACACAGACTGATTTGCAAATTCGCATTGTAAATGGCAGCGCTTCTGCTACAGCTACTATTCATTTTACTCATTTAGGAACTCCCTTTACTCATACTATGAACGCATACGAAGTATATACCTATACTCTTAACAACACCGAAAAACAAGCGGTATATAATATGACCTCAGGCAGCATTAACAATTACAGCATACATATAACCAGTACAGAGTTGGTTTCTGTTTATACTATGAATTCATTTGCTAATATGGGTGATGCTACTAATATTTTTCCTGTAACTGCTTTGCAAAATGAATATTACCATATATCGTATCGAGGGTATCTATGGGGGATGCTTATGCAGTAGTGGCTACTCAAGATAGTACGCAACTGAGTTGTGGTGGATTTGACATTGGTACGCTTAATGCAGGACAAGTGTATTATAAATCATCAAATTCATTTGAAGATATGACCGGCACACACATTGTTGCCAACAAACCTGTGGCTTTTTTTGCAGTTAGTAGAGCTGCGGCTATCCCTGTTTCTGTTACTTGTGGCAGTTCTTTATTTCAACAGTTGGCGCCGGTAAAAACTTGGAGTAAAAGGTTTTTTGTGCCCTCTTCTTCGTTATCAACACGCGATAGAATACGTATTATGGTATCGCAAAACAATACCGATATTACAACTATAATAGGTGGTACTATCCAAACTGATGCACCGGGGGCACAATTAGATTCAACCAACCTGCAAGCCGGTCAATTTGTTGAATTGGAAGTGGATGAAAACGGTTGTTATATTGAAGCCAACAAGCCGATAGGCATTTGTTCTTATTTTACACAACTGCTTTGTGTAGATTCTCGTCATACTCCTGCGCAATGCTGGATTCCTGCCATTGGGCAAACCGTATCATCAATAACGGTTGCTCCATTTATATCAAATTTCTATTCGCAAGTAAAAGTACATTATGCTTTGATTTGTGTACCCTTTGGAACGGAGGTGAATACTATAGTCTCTATTGGAGGTGCGCCGTTCACAAATCTTATCGGCGGTAGTTGGATAAACAATCTAGACGCAGGCATGTCATTTTATCAGATGCCGTTAACTAATGATACGGCATCATACTTTTTTGCAAATCAGGCAGGTCTTTTCGTTTTATGCTACGGAATAGCTGATAATATCGGTCAGGCTTCATATTATTACCTTGCGGGCTCTGCCATGCGCGAATTAGATGCCGCGTTTTATGCCAATGATGTTCATTTTCAAGATTTAAAAGATACTGCTTTCTGCGCAGGCAATGTAAATTTTCGGGCAGAAATAGAAAACATGGGGGTAGATATGGATAGCATAAAATGGTTCATTAACGGAGAGGAAAATTTACCCTATAATCAATTGGAATGGAGCAAAGCTTTTCTATCACCCGGAAATTATGAAATAAGAATGTGTGTACGTTTTGAGAACAACGACACTATTTCAAAAGCAGATACGCTTAAAATAAAGAACTGTGAAGTAAATGTCGCGTTTTATGCTAATAATGTTCTTTATTCAAGTTTGCGAGATACTACTTTCTGTGCCAAAGAGGTAGATTTCCACACAGATATTGAAGGTCTTAACACAGAGCAGGATAGTATAAAATGGTACATTGATATTGGCGATGACAGCGGCTTTATAGAGTATGTGCCTGTACGAAATCTAAAGCAATGGAGCAAGGCTTTTCCCACCGGAGTTTATCTCATTAAAATGTTGATTCGTCTTGAGAATGATGATGAAATAGAAATTACCGGTACATTAAGAATGGAAGTTTTTTGGATAAAGATGAGAAATGTAAGGTATTAATCGGTTTAGATAAGTCTCAACCGTCTCTTTTCCAAGTTGTACAGAGGGGCTTGACAGGAAAAATACCATCATCGGAAAGTGTCACGGGAAGACTGCGGCAGCGCACAACATGGGTTTGGCGCAAGCGGGGCATTGTCTCGTTGGAAAGCACCTGTGAAACAGCAAGTTAAGTGTCTCGTGGTAAGTGTGTGTAAGCCCCGCCTGCGCCAAGCCCAAGATCGTTAGCGGAAATGCGCAGGCAACACAACGGTTTGACTACAAGAGAGAAAATAAATGAAATTAGTTGAGAGAAATTATATATCTTTGCAATATGAAAAATTTGAACTACATAGATTTGTTTTCAGGCGCAGGCGGAATTTCTTTGGGCTTCGACCGCAAGGGATTTCGTAATGTGTTTTCTGTTGATATTGATCCAAGTTTCTGCGAAACTTACAAATTCAATTTCCCAAAACACAACCTAATTCAAAAAAATATTTGTGATTTATCAGACAAAGAAATATCACAATTAGTCGATGAAAAGGAAATTGATGTAATTGTTGGAGGACCGCCTTGTCAAGGTTTCAGCATAGCAGGGAAAATTGGCAGATAATTTTTAGACGATGAACGCAACCAACTATTCAAAGAATTTGTACGTGTCGTAAAAACAATAAAGCCAAAATTTTTTGTAATGGAAAATGTAGCTCGTCTTTACAATCACAACAAAGGACAAACTCGAAAAGAAATTATTGCAGATTTTGAAAACTTAGGCTATAAGGTTATGACAGAAAATTACGCTAATCGTTTTTTCTTTGAAAATGAATGCCAAGAACTTGATTTGTACAGAAAAATATTGAAAAACTTGATTTGGAAGAGAAAAAATCACTCGCTTTTGCACTTATGCGACGAGCAATGATTCGCAAAATGCCATATTCGAGATTCAATAATAAATGGGATAAAGTTGTTCAACTACGTGACGAACAGTATAGTTATGAAAAGTATAAACGAAAAAGAGCCTATCATAACAAGTCATTCAAACAACATTTTATAGACAATACTACTGAATATAACAGAGCGGTTTTCAACAATAAAAAGCATAATCATGCTTATAATGATGATACTTTCAATTTATTAGGGAAAATAACTGCCGACATAATCTATTTAGACCCACCCTACGCTGGTACAATGAATAATTATTTTGGATTTTATGGACTGATTGACAACTACATAACAGGAAAAATCAATCCACCTTTTGAGAATAATTTTACAGATGTTAAAACCGTTGGGGTTTTATTTGACGAGTTATTTTCAAAATTAAACAATTTCAAATATTGGTTTTTGAGTTACAATAATCGTTCTTTATATCACATTTGATACTGAAGGAACGATTGTTGTTTCCGCTCAAATTAGCGAAGAATTAATATCGTATATATCAGAATATAAATTAGATAGCCGATTTATAAATCCTGAACGACTAGAATACTTGGATTATCATAGGAACAAAGTATTCAGAAAGTTTGACTAATGATGATACGGCTCTCCCTTCAATATCGTAAACGCCCGATACAACTGCTCTGCAAAAATCAGCCGTGCCAACTTGTGAGGGAAAGTCAGCTTGGACATAGATAGCATAAAATTGGCTCTTTGGTAAAGTTCCTCCGAAAATCCGTAAGCCCCTCCAATTAAAAACAGTACATTCTTGCATCCCGAATTGAATCGCTGCTGTATAAATTGCGAAAATTGCAGCGAAGAGCACTCTTTCCCGCGCTCATCCAACAAAACAACAATATCTTGTACCGCTATCTTTTTAAGAAAAAGTTCCCCCTCCTGCTTCTTTTGCAACTCAATGGATACCGATTTTGTATTTTTCAAATAGGGAATTGCTTCAATTTCAAAAGGATTGTAGTTGTTAATTTTGGAAATATAATCTTGCGAAGCAACTTGCAGTTCTTCCAAATTTTCTTTTCCAATAAATAAAAGTTTGATTTTCATTGTATTGTTAGTACTAAGAATAGTTTAAATAGATAAGGTTTGTGTGTTTTTCTAAAAGACTTTTAAATTTTTATCATTAACCATCATTGTTTTGCCTACTTGTTTAATAATGGCAACACCTTGTTTTTTTGCCTCGTTTTCAGCATTTTGGTACACATGAAGTCCGGCTAATCCGAGATAAACGACAAAATCTTTATAAGTCGGCAGCAGTTTTCTAAAACTCTCCGCTTTTTTAAGTACTTGCTCCACATCATCTTTTCTTGCTTTGTATTTGATTTCAATAATTACAATAGAAGACCCATTCGTAAGTATTAAGTCGTATTCATCTTGCAGTTCTAATTCTTTTGAATAGCATGACTTTTTGTCGTAAAGAAACTGAAAATCCTGTCCCGCAAAATGTGGATTTTTTTTGAAACTGTTAATAAAGTAAGACTCGGCAACTTCACCGTTAGAGTGTGTAATGCCTCCAATTTCACGACGGTTTGCTTCTATCATTTTTTCTGTTTTTCTAAGATCTTCGCGAAATGCTTTTGTTTGTTTATCAAATTCTTCGCGCGATTTTTTTAAACTTTGATCAAACTCTTCGCGCGATTCTTTTAAACTTTGTTCAAACTCTTCGCGAAATTTCTTTCGTTCTTGTTCAGAGCGTAGTGTCGATTCTTGCATTATTGCCCAAACAGATTCGGGTGTTGCCGGTGGTAAATTAGATAGGGTTTCCATTTCTTTGTGTTTGTGATTTGGTAATTGATTTAACGCGGCGAAAATATAAAAATTATCATTCAAAAATCAATTTTATAAAATTACTTTTCTAAAAATCAATGTGTTAAAAAAACAGAGTATTGCATTTTTTCTTCAAAAGCAAACAGTTTTTCAGTAGAAAGTGTATAAAAAATCCCACAAAATGTAATTTTTTACTAATCTTAATTCATAGCCTCTCCTATTAATGTGCCTGCTGTGCAACGTAATATTTTCACTTCTACATAATCGCCGATTTTATAGTTTTTTTTTGGGAAGACACACACTTTGTTTTGTGAGTTTCTGCCAAAAAGATGCTGGTCGGAGCGTTTTGAAACTCCTTCTACCAGCACGGTAACAGTTTTGCCAATATCTCTTTTATTACTCTCTAATGAAAGATGTTGTTGCAGGGCAATAATCTCTTCCAACCGTTTGATTTTGAGTTCTTCGGAAACGTCATCTTCAAATTTTTCTGCTGCCTTAGTGCCTTCGCGCACAGAGTATTTAAACATAAAAGCATATTCGTAACCCACTTCTCTCATTAAAGCGAGTGTATCTTGGTGCTCTTGCTCTGTTTCACCGCAAAATCCGGCAATAACATCGGTAGAGATGGCGCAATCGGGTAGTATCTCCTTAATTTTTCTGATGCGCTCCAAATAATACTCACGGGTATAAACGCGGTTCATTTTTTTCAGCACGGTGTTGCTGCCCGACTGCACAGGCAGATGGATATAGTGACACACATTGGGATATTTTGCCATCACAAACAGCAACTTATCCGAAATATCTTTCGGGTGCGAGGTGGCGTAGCGAACACGCAACAGGGGCGAAATTAGCGCAATTTGCTCTGTTAAATCTGCAAATTCAATATTTTTTTCAGTTGTTTTCCAACAGTAGGAGTTTACGTTTTGTCCTAACAAAGTTATTTCGCGAAATCCTTTTTCAAATAGTGTTTGCGCTTCGGCGATGATGGTTTTGGGGTCGCGGCTGCGCTCTCTGCCGCGTGTGTAAGGCACTACGCAGTAGGAACAGAAATTGTTGCACCCGCGCATAATGGAGATAAAGGCAGAGACGCCGTTGCTTGCATAGCGCACAGGGTCAATATCATCGTAAGTCTCTTCTTCTGAAAGATGTACATTAAAAGAAACGATCCCTACTGATGCTTTTTCTATCAGTTCGGGTAAATTGCGATAGGCATCAGGACCGGCAATAAAATCTAATGATTTTTCTTCTTCAAGCAGTTGTTCTTTAATGCGCTCTGCCATACAGCCGAGCAGTCCGATAAGCAAACTTTTCTTTTTCTTTTTCAGGGATACCCATTCGCGCAGTCGTTTTCTAATGCGCTGCTCTGCGTTATCGCGCACCGAGCAGGTATTTAACAAAATCAGATCCGCTTCATGAAGCGAATCTGTAATGGAATAGTAGGGAGATAAGATTGAAGCTACTACTTCGCTGTCGGCAACGTTCATTTGACAGCCGTAAGTTTCAATATAGAGCTTCTTCACGGCACGTTATGAACAATTACTTTTTTGGAATTTCGTCAGAAACGGTAAGCCTTTTTCTGCCTTTTGCTCTGCGGGCTGCCAACACTCTGCGACCGTTTGCAGTGGCCATTCTTTCTCTGAATCCGTGCTTGTTTTTGCGTCTTCTATTCGACGGTTGGTAGGTTCTTTTCATTGCTATATTGTGCTAAAAATTGGTTTTTATTTTGGGGGTGCAAAAATATAAATTTTTTGATACGAAAAAACAAGAAAAGTTTTTGAGTAAAGAACTCCAAAAGGCTATGGCTACTCAAAAATAAAAGAGATTGTAAAAGTTTTCGATTTCAAACTTTTAATACCGGTTATGATCGGGCTATTTATGTAATTATCAATATGATCTTGATCTTTAATACCTTTTTTATCTTGTAACATATTAATTACTCCGAAAGAGACTTTAAACTCCGTTGAGAATTTGAAATATGTGGTATAAAAATCGAGTCCCAATCCACCTTTCACTTGTATATCATAAGGTTTGATAATGGGAATAATCTCGACGCCGGTTCCGGAATCGCAATTTGGAATCTTATTGTTTTTTGCACTCATCATATTCAGACTAATTTGTCCGCCTCCTATAGCATAAATACGAACATTGTGCATACGCGACGACTTAAACTTTATAAATAATGGGAGGTTGATGTAATGACATTCTATTTTTCTTAAAATCAAATCATTTTGTTCTCCTTTTTTTCGAGGATTGGGATCGGGCACCTCCTTTGCAAAATGGTAATATAAATCAATATCATGGGCAATAGAAAAACTGGGGATAAATCGCAAGTCGAAGTATTCTCCCAACCTCAAATTGGCAACAATTCCAACGTTAAAAGCAGGAGTGGCTTTTGAATAAATTTCCAAAATCTCATAGCCCGGAGATATGTTGTCTGGATACTCGTAATTATGTCTTGTTTTCAAATTAATATCCACAATATCAATACCCAAAGAGAAGCCTGGATGAAAGGTTTTTTTGTCGTAGACCTCCAAGTTTGGAACGCCAAAATGAAATATCTGGGCAAACGTGTTGCTAATAAACAGAAAAACAAATGTAATTAATAGGATGCTTTGCCGCATTATATTTTTTTTCAATGGAATAATGTAACGAAAATAATGTGGTAATATTATTATCCGAAATCTCCCATAAAATTGTAATCTATTTGGAAAGATGTTTATTAATTGTTGTATCTTTGCCCACGTTTGAAAAAATATGTATGAAATATAGTACATTTTTCCCGATGAAAAAACGATATGTAATCATAGTGCTGCTCTTTCTAGTGCTACTACTTTTTTTCTGGTTTTGTCTCCCCAACCCGATGTTCAGTACAACATACAGCACAACGGTTTATGATAGAAATGGAGAACTCTTAGGCGCACGTGTGTCGAAAAACGGCGAATGGCAATTTCCGCCAACCAAAGAATTATCAGACAAATATGTTACGTGTTTGATTATCTATGAAGACCAATATTATTACCGTCATCTTGGTGTAAATCCTGTCTCTTTGTTCAGAGCTTTGAAACAGAATCTAAAGGCGGGAAAGGTGCTTAGTGGGGGAAGTACGATTACGATGCAAACTATTCGTATGGCGAGAAATAAAAACCGAAATCTGTTTCAGAAGCTAATTGAAATAATTATGGCGACACGGTTAGAGTTAACATACAAAAAATCAACTATATTGACTATGTATGCATCACATGCGCCGTTTGGAAGCAATGTGATGGGCATTGAGGCGGCATCGTGGCGCTACTTTGGTCACTCCTCAACAAACCTATCCTGGGCTGAGGCTGCGCTGCTTGCTGTGTTGCCGAATGCTCCCTCCGCCATGCATGTCAAAAAAAATCGCCCTGCATTGCTGAAAAAAAGGAATAATCTTATCTATAAGTTGTATCAATTTGGAAGGATAGATGAAACTACTTATCGTTTGGCTTTGGATGAGCCGCTGCCGGATGAGCCATTTCCGCTACCTCAAATTGCACCTCACTTAGTGAGTAAAATGCAAATGGAACAGCCCGGAGTAAGAAATGTTACAACCCTTGATGTTGCTTTGCAAACAAAAACAGAAGAGGTTTTAAATCGTTGGTATAGAGAATTCTCGCAAAATAAAATAGAACATATTGCTGCGGTGGTGTTTGATGTTGAAAAAGGAGAAGTGATTGCGTATTGCGGCAATCTGAATTTTGAGGTAAAACAAGCAGGAAATCAAGTAGATGTTGTTCGTGCGCCGCGAAGCACCGGCAGTATTCTCAAGCCATTTTTATACCAACTTATGCTGCAAGAAGGGGAACTATTACCCGATATGCTCATTCCCGATGTCCCAATTATGATGGAAGGTTTTCAACCACAGAATTATAATCTGAAATTCGACGGCGCAGTGCCGGCAAGTTTGGCATTATCGCGATCACTGAACCTGCCGGCTGTTAATATGTTGAAACAGTACGGAGTAACTCGATTTTTAGAGGATATGCGGCGAATGGGTTTCAAAAGCCTGAAATTTCCTGCTGATCACTATGGATTAACTTTAATTTTAGGAGGCGGCGAAGTAAATTTGTGGGAAGTGAGTATTGCCTATTTACGTATGGCACAATCTGTTGTTTTTAAAGACAAGAAACAGAAACGCAAAGTTACTTTCAACTGGGGAGAACTCCCTCTCTTTACCGAAAAAGAAGCGGATCTCTTTTCCGCGGGCGCTTGTTGGCAAACTTTAGAGGCACTCATACACGTTAACCGACCTGAAGATATTGACTGGAAAACGATCCCCTCCATGCGCAAAGTAGCCTGGAAGACAGGTACAAGCTACGGATTTAGAGACGCTTGGGCTGTGGGAATAACCCCTGAATATGTGGTGGGCGTTTGGACTGGAAATGCAAGCGGAGAAGGAAGACCCGGATTAACAGGAACCGGCACTTCCGCCTTAGTGATGTTTGATATTTTCAACCTTTTAGGAAATACCTCTTGGTTTGAAATGCCGAAAAACAGTTTTCAAAAAGCGGAAATATGCAAAACAAGCGGATTCTTAGCCGGAAGGTATTGTAATGAAACAGAAACTATTCCAATTCTCTCTGCCGGATTTAAAACCAAACCGTGTCCGTATCATTCTACTGTTCATTTAACCGAAGATGAGCAATATCGTGTCTTTACAGATTGTTACCCAATAGATAAAATGGTAAGTAAAACATGGTTTATTCTTCCCCCGATTCAAGAATGGTTTTATAAAAAGCGGCATCCTGAATACAAAACCCTTCCTCCAATAAGTCCATTATGCAATGATCATCAAATGGGGTTCACACCTATGGAATTTATCTATCCGAACACCCAGAATGCCATTCGTTTATCGAAACAGTTGGATGGTTCTATGGGCGCTTTGGCTTTAGAGTTAGCGCACCGGCAAGCCGATGCTATGGTTTATTGGCATCTTGATGAAATCTATCTTGGTGCGACACAGTATTTTCATCAAATGAGTATTATTCCCTCAGCAGGCAGGCATTTGATTACGGTGGTTGACCAATGGGGAAATACTCTTTCGCGAACTATTGAGATAAGAGTGAACTGAAAACGATTATAGTCGCTATTTTAAGTAACACACGTAATGAATACCGCTACTATTCTTCGCAAAGTTCGGTCAAAACACCGGCTGTAGATTTGGGGTGTAGAAAAGCAATGCGCAGTCCTTCGGCGCCGTTGCGCGGGGCTTTGTCAATGAGTTGAACACCTTTGCTTTCACACTCTGCTAAGGCATTAGCCACATCGTCCACGCGGAAAGCAATATGGTGAACACCTTCCCCTTTTTTCTCAATAAACTTGGCAACAGAGCTCTCTTCTGAGGTTGGTTCCAAAAGTTCTATCTTAGTTTGTCCCACTTTAAAAAAAGCGGTTTTTACTTTTTGATCCGTAACTTCTTCTATGTTATAACATTTTAACCCCAATACTTCTTCGTAATAAGGAATAGCAGTTTGTAAATCTTTTACGGCAATGCCGATGTGCTCAATGTAAGATATGTTCATAGTGATATATTTATAAAAAAAGCGGCGTTTGCCGCTTTTAGTTGATTATGCTTTGTTCATTCTACGCTCTTTAATACGTGCTTTCTTGCCGGTAAGTGCGCGGAGGTAATAGATACGTGCACGGCGTACGACACCTCTTTTATTTACAACAATTTCGGAGACAAAAGGAGAGGCAAACGGGAAGATTCTTTCTACGCCGATTCCGCCCGAAATTTTGCGCACTGTGAATGTTTTAGTTTTTCCATGTCCACCAATTTGTAACACTACACCTTGAAATTGCTGAATCCGTTCTTTCGATCCTTCCACAATTCTATATGCAACCGTAACGGTATCACCTGCCTTAAATTGAGGGAATTTCTTTACTTCTACAAATGTATCTTCCACATATTGAATTAAATCCTTTTTCATCTTCGCTTATTATTATTTATTAAAAACACTTTTTTTTTGAGGGGGGCAAAAATATAATTTTTTTGATACGAAAAGATTGGAGTTAAAAATTTGATTAAAAGATTGAAGGTGCGAGGAGATAGTTAGCGCTTCCCCGGAGCATTTAACATGTTCATCAATCCTTTTGCTTTCCCTCCTGATACCATGCGCATCATCTTACGCATATCATCAAATTGCTTGATCAATTTATTTACTTCCTGAACATCGGAACCGCTTCCGATTGCGATTCTTTTTTTGCGACTTCCGTTCAAGGCATCGGGGTTAGCACGCTCGTAAGGAGTCATAGACAAAATAATCGCTTCCACGCCCTTAAAAGCGTTGTCGTCAATATCCATATCTTTAACAGCTTTTCCCACACCCGGAATCATACTCATCATATCTTTCACATTGCCCATTTTTTTAATTTGGGAAATCTGTGCTAAAAAGTCGCTGAAATCGAACTGATTCTTTGCTAATTTACGTTGCAGTTTGATCGCTTCCTCTTCATCGAACTGTTCTTGCGCTTTTTCTACAAACGAGCGAATGTCGCCCATACCAAGAATTCTTTCCGCCAAACGGTCCGGGTAAAAAATATCTAAAGCATCCATCTTCTCCCCAACTCCAATAAATTTGATGGGTTTATTCACCACCGATTTGATCGTTAATGCCGCGCCGCCTCTTGTGTCGCCATCCATTTTGGTAAGTATAACGCCATCGAAATTGAGTTTGTCGTTGAATGCTTTAGCAGTATTAACGGCATCCTGACCGGTCATCGCGTCCACTACAAACAGAATTTCATGAGGATTAACGGCATTCTTAATATCGCCGATTTCATCCATCATCAACTGATCAATGGCAAGTCGTCCGGCAGTGTCTATAATAACCACATTGAATCCCCAATCTTTGGCGTGTTGCACAGCCCGTTTGGCAATATCCACCGGTTTTTTTGAGTTTTCGTCTGTGAAAACCTCTACCTCAATCTGCTCTCCAAGTGTTTTAAGTTGGTCAATCGCTGCGGGGCGATATACGTCGCACGCTACCAACAACGGGTTTTTCCCGCGCTTGGTTTTCAGCATTTTGGCTAACTTCGCTGCGTGCGTTGTTTTACCCGAACCCTGCAGTCCTGCCATCAAGATTATGGCGGGGCTGTGTTTCACATTAATATCCACAGCCTCGCGCCCCATGAGTTCAATGAACTCATCGTAAGTAATTTTCACCATGAGCTGGCTTGGAGAAACTGCTTTTAGCACATTTTGTCCCAGCGCTTTTCTCTTTACTTCATCGGTAAACTCTTTGGCAATCTTATAGTTTACGTCTGCATCTAAAAGAGCCTTGCGAACCTCTTTCATCGTTTCCGCCACATTAATCTCGGTAATGTAGCCCTGCCCTTTCAGCACTTTAAATGCGCGATCTAATTTAGAACTTAAACTTTCGAACATGATAATTTGTGGTTAGTGGTTATTCTTATTTTTTTTCGGCGGCGAAAATAGCAATAAAATCTTATTCACCCTGTTTGTATTTTTAAGAATTTCATGTTAATTTGCAGTTCTATTATTAAAATCTTTTATATGAAAAAAAACCTTTTACTAACTGTTTGTATTTTATTCATTTCCTTAATTTCTTTTGCAGGAAAGTTTGTGATAATACCGGTTATGGAATCCCACAATTTGGAAGTTTTATTCGCAGATCATGACTTAAAAATTCATTACTACTGCGACAACTATGTTTTAGCTACTGCAAATGTTGTAAATTACAACCATGCGGCTGTGCTTGATGAGAACGCCTTTGCCGATGTTGATGCTTATGCAATCGTTTATTGCAAAAATCTCCTAAAGGATGCGTATCTATCAACCATCTCAAAAAGTAATACAGTACTTTATTCGGGAGACAATTTTTTGATTATGAAAATTTTGTCGAACGACTTTAAACCGGCAAAAAACGACGGAATGGTAACGGTAACCAATTCAGAAGCAAGTCTGCCTAGATATACTTTTGATTATCCTGTGATTACGGAACCCGATGAAATAGTACAAAATCTTGTATCACAAGTGAGTACTGAGTCTATAATGGGATATATTCAAACACTTGAAAATTTCGGAACAAGACGTTGCGACCATGCCAATTCGGTACTGGCTCAAAATTGGATTAAAGATCAATATGAATCTTTCGGGCTATCTCCATTTATACATACGTTTACACCTCCTGTGCATCCATGGTGGGGAGGAACTTGCCAATCCGGAAATGTGATTACTATTCAATATGGTACTGAATTTCCGGATGAATATATTGTTCTTGGTGGGCACTTTGATACTTTTACTTATGAATCGGCAAGTAATGCACCCGGCGCCGACGACAATGCCTCCGGTAGCTCCGGAGTTATGGAAACAGCAAGAATATTAAGCCAATACGACTTTAAGCGCTCTATCATTTATTGCGCCTTTACCGCTGAAGAATGTGGGCTCGACGGAAGTGAACGGTATGCGCAAAAATGCGCAAATGAAGGTATGAACATCTTGGGTTATTTTAATTTGGATATGATAGGCTATTTATACCCCGGAGACCCTCTTAAATTTTATCTTATTTATCCTAATAATCCTGCGCTCCCTTTGGCTGATTATTTTGTTAATATTGCAGATATATATTTTCCTACAGTACCTGTTTCAAGACATGGAAATATGCCGAATGGGGATAGCGACCACACCTCTTTTAATCAAAAAGGGTACCCCGGTATTTGGTGGTTTGAAAATGTAGATTGCGACAGCCCCTATATTCATCACACTGCCGGCGGTACATCGTGGCCTCCTTGTGGGTACTACACTCCATGTACAGGAATTACTCCTTGTTTGGGAGATATTATCGGACCCAGTGTAAATAATCAGGAACAAGCTACTGTATTCACTCAGGCAATGGTTGCCTGCATTGCCACATTAGCAGAACTCGATGGTGCACTTCCTCCTCCTTTGACGCCCCCTACCAATTGTGTTGCCGAATATATGGAAGATTTCAATATTTCAATCACTTGGAACGCACCCGAAGGGACAACCCCCGATGCGTATTTTGTGTATCAAAACAGTACACTAATTGCCCAAACCACAGAACTCTCTTATATGGATACTCTTGAAGATTATGCTACCTATTGCTATACAGTAACCGCCATTTATTATATTGAAGATGAGCCGAAAGAGAGTGAGCATAGCAATGAATCTTGTGCTTCTATTCCTTTTCCTCCTCTCGCTCCTCCAACCAACTGCCTTGCCCAATATATTGAAGATGAAGGAATTCAAATTACATGGGAAGCGCCCGAAACAAACATTCCGGTTGATTTTTATTATCTATATAAAGATCAGGTAAATTTTACCCAAACCGTTGCGTGTTCTTATACGGACGTTGTTGAAGATTACGATTTACATTGCTATAAAGTAACTGCCGTTTTTACTATTATTGATGAAACGATAGAAAGTGAATTTAGCAACGAATCCTGCGATTCTATACCATTTATTGATAATATTACCCCATACAATTCTAATTTTAAGATATATCCAAATCCCACGACAGGTGAATTGACAATTGACAATGGACAATTGACAATTAACAGTGTAGAGATTTTTGATATTTACGGCAGAAAACTCCACTCATCACCTCTTACCTCACACCTCGCACCTCGCACCTCTATCAACATTTCACATTTGCAGGCAGGAATCTATTTTGTAAAAATCTCCACCGAAGCAGGCGTTACCACAAGAAAAATAATTAAGAATTAACAATTAAGAATTAACAATTAAAAATTAAGAGAACTTTAAATCTTTAAATCTTAAATCTTTAAATCTTTAAACCTTAAACCTATTAATTTTGAAAACCTTTTTTCGTTTTTTTCTTGGAATATCTTTTTTCATACTGGTTGGTTGTGAAGGGTATAATCATCCTAATCTGCCAAAGGTACCTGTCAATTTTACTATTTATCCCAACGATGTTTCTTATCTTGACTTGAATTGGGCGGGTGGACATATGTATTTTACGGGTGGCGTAAACGGAATTGTGGTGTATAGATTGACTGACGATCAGTTTCTTGCTTTCGAAAGAGCTTGCCCATACGATTGGGATGACGAAGATGAACCCCGTGTTTCGGTGGAAGCAGATGGTATTACTCTTAAATGCGTGAAATGCGGATCCCTGTTTAAGATTTTAGACGGTAGCGTAATTACCGGTCCCTCCAAATATTTCTTGCAACGATACAATACTAAATACGACGGCATGATATTGCGGGTACATAATTGATATAGTGATTAGATGATTAGGCGATTAGATGATGAACTTTAAATTTTTAAATATTAAACCTAAACTACTGAAATGATTCCTCTCAATTTCAAAGACACACGCTCCGGATTTGGAGAAGCCTTGCTGGAAATAGGCAAAGAAAATGCTGATGTATTTGCTTTATGTGCCGATTTAACCGGCAGCTTGAAAATGGATGCTTTTAAAAAAGAGTTTCCCGAACGCTTTATACAAACCGGCATCGCCGAAGCCAACATGATTGGGATTTCTGCAGGCTTGGCATTAAGCGGAAAGATTCCATTCTGCGGATCTTTTGCCGTTTTTGTTACGGGAAGAGTATATGACCAGGTTCGCATGGTGGTTGCCTATTCCAACCTGAATGTTAAAATTATTGCTTCACACGCCGGCATTACGGTGGGCGAAGATGGAGCAACACACCAAATTATGGAAGATATCGGACTCATGAAGATGCTGCCCAATATGACCGTAATCAATACTTGCGACTTCAACCAGACCAAAGCCGCAACTTTTGCCATTGCCAAACATGTCGGACCTGTTTACCTGCGCTTCGGACGTCCGGTAGTGCCCAATTTTACCCCCGAAAACCAACTATTTGAAATTGGAAAAGCCCTGCTTTTAAAGGAAGGCACTGATGTAACAATCATTGCAACAGGGCATTTGGTTTGGGAATCCCTAATAGCAGCAGAACAATTGAAGGAGAAAGGAATTAACGCGGAAGTGATCAATATTCACACTATAAAACCTTTAGATGAAGAAGCGGTTTTACAAAGCGTATGCAAAACAAAATGCGTGGTTACCGCAGAAGAACATCTAAGAAACGGCGGCTTGGGAGATTCTATTGCACAATTGCTGGCACGTGAGTTTCCTCTCCCCATAGAGATGGTGGCAGTTAACGACTGCTTCGGCGAATCGGGCACACCCGAACAACTGATGAAAAAATATGGGTTAGACACAACACATATTTTCTCTGCAGTGGAGAGAGTTGTAATGCGGAAATAGTAGTGTTGTTGACTGTGGCGGGACATGAATTGAGCGTATTGACAAACACAATAAACAATATTTATGATGAAACAGTTATTTATTTCAATCCTGATTTTATTTATCAGCTTCAATCATTTGTGTTCTGGGCAAATACAATCTATGGGATTCAAGCCAGCCAATGAAAAATATTTTTTTCATATGGGGGTGCCAAAGCTGAAATTATTAGACGACAATCTTTATGTATGTACTCAGACAGGTATATACAAAAAAAAATTGCAGGACAATACGGATTGGGAATTGTATGCATTTGAGAATATGCCTGTTATTGAATTCGTAAAGAATGAAAATAAAGTGTTGGCTATACCAATGTATACTGCAAAAAATCCGCAAGGTAATGATTATGTTGTATATGATACCATCAATTTGGTTCTCTTGTCTAATGATAATGGACAAACATTTATTGATTTCACTTCACAACATTTTTTAGAAAATGGAAGTAACAGGATTGCTCGAATAGCACAAAATCCTGAAAATCCTAACTCAATAATTACATTGCACATGAAGGGCATTTCAAAAACTTTTGATTTTGGAGAAAATTGGGATTTACTAATTAATTCATTTGCCGGGCGTCCTATGGAACTTGTTTTCCATCCTTTAGATACGACAATATTTTTCAATGCGGGAGAAACCTTGTTTTTCCAAGGAGTGATATGGAAATTATTAGATAATGGAGATGGAACTGTGACAATTAAATATTATTTTCAACCAACAGGAGATAATTGTGTTCACAACATAACATTTCATCCAACCAATCCTGACATACTTGTTTATGGAGGAGAGGGATTCTTTGGAAAATCAATAGATAAAGGAGAAACTTGGAATGCTTTGAATTATTGGAATACAGGCATCTATTTTTTTAAAACTCTTTTTGACGAGGGAAATCCTGCTATTTTGTATTCCACTGGTTTTCGTGGTAAGAATCCCATAGACACACTTTATGTTTATCGCTCAACAGATATGGGCGACAGTTGGCATCTTTTCCATAGTGAATATGTCGGTAAAATTCTTGGTGAATATCTTGAAGATTGTGGTTTTGTACTTGATATGGTAAAATACAAAAATAAACTTATCTTTTATTCGCTAGGGGGTGGGTTGTTGGAATTAAAATTAGATACAACTTATTTCATTAGCGTAAGCGTTAATAACGATGAATATGGAACTGCAATTGGAGGTGGAATTTATGAAGCAAATGCTACTGCAACTGTAACCGCTACCGCTAATGAAGGCTATAAATTTGTTAATTGGACAAAAAACGGCGTATGGATTTCTCCCAATCCTATATATTGTTTTACAGTAACCGAAGATGTTGAGTTGGTCGCCAATTTTGAAAAAAATGTCAGTATTGATAACATAGAGGTTGCAGCAGTCAAAATCTACCCCAATCCCACTAGCGGAGAATTACAAATTGAAAATGGAGAATTGAAAATGGAGAATGTTGAAGTATTTGACATCTCTGGCAGAAAACAAAAAACAATTCTCAATTCTCAATTCTCAATTCTCAATTCAATAGATATTTCGGAATTA
>Ga0123353_10001375_pt1 | contig 29812 bp, 30 predicted proteins | sample TergutLab28metaG_3_FD_92763 | JGI IMG/M metagenome (GOLD analysis project Ga0123353, IMG submission 92763) | Labiotermes labralis P3 segment gut microbial communities from Petit-Saut dam, French Guiana - Lab288 P3 | ecosystem: Host-associated > Arthropoda: Insects > Digestive system > Gut ...
GCTGTATGCAAACTGACGTAAGACGGCTTATAGATAAAATTTGACAGAAATAACGCAAAATTCGGCTGCGAAACTACCTCCTGAAAAGCATAAAAACCTTGTCTCAACTTCACAATCAACCCCTGTCGCTGCCAACGGGTAAGGTTATTAGGCGAAATATTTGGAAAAACAGCAATAACCTGATGCACCGAAAACGCCCCAAGTTCAATAAACCGATTTCTAAATTCAAGATAGGTCATTTTATTTCTATTTTTCTGCAAAGATAGTGATTTATGGAAATAGTATCGCACACCGGCATTTATTGTGTCACAATTTCAATGTAGCAATTACCACTATTGGATTGTCATCCTCATTTATTATGCTAAGCAATTCCTTGAGTCTAAGGTGTGCATTATTGTCGCGGATACTTTTTCGTCCGAAATATTCATTGGTAAGCATCTCTTTCATCGCATCAGGATACAGGAATGAAACCATCTCTTGTTTTTGGGTGATATGGGATGGCCAAAAAGGCATACCGCCGTCTATGTCGTTATAAAAACCTTTTAATGTCTGCTCTTTCTCCATTACAAAAACTTGATTTTTACGCTTGTCGTACACAAATGTACTGTCGCCCCGAGCTCGTGCTATCGAAAAAAGGAGAAAGGGGTCGGCTTCCCACACATATTGCAACCAATTATACCTACTGGCTTCTTGCCTGAATGTGTTCATATTGGCCATGACGGAACGCGAAAGATGGTACTGCCCCATATCAAATATCCACACCGGATAAAGCTTCCTGTCTTTGATTTTGAATAATGTGTCGTTAAACATATTTTTGTAATACAGGTCGTCTCGATATCGATAGAAACCAAATTCGATTCCAAATCCTCCAAATGCATTAGAATCAAGAGGTGTGAAAAATTGATGATTGGGGATTGAATCAATGACTTTTTCCTGATTAGTAAATACCAATTGGTTGATGGCGTTTCCGGAATAATTAGGGACTGCTTGTACCCAAATACTATCGGACAGATAGGCTATTGCAGGCGACGAATCGGGTGTTTTTACGATGTACCTGTTTACTGTGCCGCTAAAGGAGTATTCCATCGTTTGATTCCAACCTTGCATTAATATCGTTTGGTTTTTTTCGTTGATGACTTCCCCTGCCGTGGTGAAAAAATACTCATCGGGACCTCTTCCAGGACGACCTATTTCCCTGATAAATTTTCCGTTACGGTTGAACAGGAAACATTGTCGTGAAGTGGTTACTACAATATAGTCATTGAGTACATAAAAACGTGGGAATCTATCAATCAGACACTCCTCTTTTGTTTCCAAAGGAACGTATTCTAATGTTGCAACATAGTCGGAAAGATTGATTCTCACTTGTTTTGCATCATTTACCCGGATTATGTCCGCCCCCCCCGTCTGCTTGTTTGTGCATGAAACTATGAGCGCCGCACTCATTAGTAGGGATGTGATTTTTTGTATCATCTTTGTTATTATAAAATATTACCACCGTTTTGAAGTCCATTTTTTACACTGTCCTGTTATTTAAACTGACACCCATCCAAATGGTCGTTCACATAGCCAACCGCCTGTAAATGAGCATAACAAATTGTTGTGCCAAAGAATTTGAAGCCTCGTTTCTTCATATCTTTACAAATGGTATCGGACAGTGGTGTAGAGGCAGGAATTTCGTTCAACTCCTTCCAATGATTTATAATCGGCTTACCTTCCGGCAAAAAGGCTCTAAGGTATGTACAGAAACTGCCAAATTCCTTTTGTATTTCCAAAAAGTGTTGGGCATTGGTAATCGTTGCTTCAATCTTTTTTCGGTTGCGGATAATCCCGCCCTCTTGCATCAAGCGTTCCACATCTTGTTCTGTCATTTTGGCCACTTTTTCGGCATTGAAATCTGCAAAAGCATGGCGGTACGCATCGCGTCTTTTTAGGATGGTAATCCAACTCAATCCTGCTTGTGCACTTTCCATCACCAAGAACTCAAACATTTTCCGGTCGTCCGTAACCTCCTTCCCCCACTCTTCGTCGTGGTACTTGATATACAGAGGGTCTGATGTGCTCCAACCGCAACGGCGTATATTGTTTTCTGATGGTGCCATAATGTTTATTCGATTTAGTTAATCATCATTTTACATAGAACGACGGCAAAAGTACAACAATTAATCGTATTTTTGCACCCGAATCAAAAAAGAATCGAATGAATTAATAAGTATCGTATGCAAGAGAAAATATGGGTTTTAGATTGTGGCTCTCAATACACACAATTGATAGCAAGACGAATAAGAGAATTGAACGTCTATTGTGAGATCTATCCTTACAGCAATTTCCCCGCTCCTGACAGGTGGGTAAAGGGGGTAATCGTTTCGGGAAGTCCCTTTTCAGTTTATGATGAATCGGCTCCACACCCCGACCTTTCGGGGATCAAGGGCAAGTTGCCCCTCTTGGGCATCTGCTACGGGGCGCAATATTTGGCACACCACTACGGCGGAAAGGTGCAGGCATCCAATAAGCGGGAGTATGGGCGTGCAAACCTCACTTTTGTGGACGAAAACGCTCCTCTTTTCAGACAGATTGGAAAAGATGCACAAGTGTGGATGTCCCATGGAGACACCATTGAGGAGTTGCCTCCCCACTACTCCGTGATTGCCGCTACCCGAAAAGTGCAACACGCCGCATATCAGATTGACGGTGAGGCCACTTTTGGTATTCAATTTCATCCCGAAGTGGTTCACACAACCGAGGGTGTGGCGTTGCTCAAAAACTTTGTGGTGGATATTTGCGGTTGTACGCAGCAGTGGACGCCCGACTCGTTCATCGAAAGCACTGTGGCTGAATTGAAAGAAATGTTGGGGATGGACAGAGTGGTTTTGGGAATTTCGGGAGGGGTGGATTCTACGGTGACTGCCATGCTTCTGCATCGGGCGATTGGGGAGAGGCTTACCTGCATCTTTGTGGATCACGGTCTGTTGCGAAAGAATGAATTTACCACTGTATTGCAGAACTATCACGAGTTGGGACTTCATGTTATTGGCGTGGATGCGGGCGAACTCTTCCTTTCCAGATTGGCGGGCGTGGAAGATCCTGAGAAAAAGCGTAAGATTATTGGCGGCACCTTTATAGATGTTTTTGATGAGGAAGCGCAGAAAATCAAAGACGCCAAATGGTTGGGGCAGGGAACCATCTATCCCGACGTGATTGAATCGATCTCTGTGAACGGACCGTCTCAAACCATCAAATCGCACCACAATGTGGGAGGATTGCCCGATACCATGAAGTTGAAGATTGTAGAGCCGCTTCGCCTGTTGTTTAAAGACGAAGTGCGCCGTGTGGGAAAGAGTTTGGGGTTGCCCGACTCATTTTTGCAGCGTCATCCTTTCCCCGGCCCCGGACTCGGGATTCGAATTTTGGGAGAGATTACCAAGGAGCGGGTTCGTCTGTTGCAGGAAGCCGATTACCACTTTATTGCAACGCTCAAGGACGAGGGGCTTTATGATTCCGTTTGGCAGGCGGGCGCCATATTACTGCCGGTCAAGAGTGTGGGCGTGATGGGAGATGAGCGCACGTATGAGAACGTGGTTGCGATACGGGCGGTCGATTCTACAGATGCAATGACGGCAGATTGGAGTCGCCTTCCCTACGATGTGCTTGCAAGAATCTCGAACCGAATCATCAACAACGTCCGTGGAATCAATAGAGTTGTTTTCGATATAAGTTCAAAACCTCCTGCAACGATTGAGTGGGAGTAAATGTTCAATGCGGCGTTTGTCGCGTCCTGATAAGTTGAAGTTACTCAATATGGACAATTGAGGCCACGGAGACCTTACAGTCTGGGGCTTTGAGCAACTCTGAGGCGCAGGCTTGGAGGGTGGCTCCGGTGGTGAGCACATCGTCCACCAACAAGATATGTTTTCCGGCGATGTGTTCGGGGTGGAAAAGGCTGAATGCGCCCGCAACATTCTTTTGACGCTCCTCTTTTTTTAACAGGGCCTGCGAGGCGGTGCGACGAATGCGTTTGACAGCCTCTCCCTCTAAAGTCCATCCCGTTTGCTGTGCAATGCCTTGGGCAAAGAAGAGGCTTTGGTTGTAGCCGCGCTTCCGCTCCTTCCGAGGGTGCAGCGGAACAGGAACAATCGCTTCAACGGTTTTGTAGAGAGGGGCTTGTTTCAATTCAGCGCCAAACCACAGCCCCAATTCGAAGCCGATATAACTTTCTCCGTAATATTTAAGATGATGAACTAATTGATGATAGGGACTCTCTCTGGAGTAGTATAAAAAGGAAGAGGCGTGCTCGATGTGAAATGTATGCTCACCATTTGTTACATTTTCGAAGTTGGAACTCTGTTCGATATAAAGATCATCCTCGCCCTCAGGCAACTCTGTAGAAAGTCGGGTAGCTACATTCTCCGGCAACTCCCCAAAAAGTCGGGTAATCACATTTTCTTCCTGTAGCCAATAGCCGGAGCGGGGCAGGTCGGAGACGCAGCCCAAACAGATGAGTTTCTCGGCTTGAATCAGTGATTTACCGCACACCATACAGAGGCGCGGAAAGAATAGAGAAAGTAATTGCGTGAACATTAGGTGCTAAGTTATGCGTGAACGAAGATACAAAGATATGCGTGAACATAGATGCAAAGATAAGGGATGTTTCATAAGGGACAAAAAGGTTGCTTTGCAATGTGTCACTTTTCGGATAACTTTGCACGCTCTATTTTCGAACTTATGGACCAACGCATCATCAAATTCTTTAAAAAACACCACGTCTTTACGTTGGCCACCTGTTGCGACGGGCAGCCTTGGTGTTCTTCAATGTTCTACGCATTTATTGAGGAGGATGCCACGCTTCTCTTCACCTCCGACCCGGCCACCCGCCACGTTATGGAAGCGACGCAAAATCAACGAGTAGCGGGTGCCATCGCCTTAGAAACGGAAGTGATTGGATTGATTCGCGGGGTGCAGTTCAGCGGCGTCATGCTGGAACCGTCAACGCCGGAAGCGAAGAAGAAAGCGCGCCGGGCGTACCTCAAACGCTTTCCCTACGCAGTGCTCAACGCATCGCCATTATGGATTTTGGCGCTTCACCAAGTGAAGTTTACCGACAACGCGCTGGGATTTGGAAAGAAGTTGCGGTGGAGTAAAGAGTCGGGAGAAGAGGGGTCATAAATAGTATTTCAGCCTTTTTGTCGCGCTCAATAGCCTTTGGAACTCCCCGACCCAGAGCACGATTGACGTTCCGCAAATAATAATCATCCAATCAACAAGTTTCAATGCCGTTACCTTAAACATCTCCCCGCCGATACTCACAATCAGCCACTGACCAAAGACAATAATCAGGGCGATGAAGAGGAAGCCTTTGCTTTGACCAAATGAGGCAAAGGCCGATTTTCCGCACATAAATGCTTTGGCATTGAACATATTCCAAAATTGCAGATAGACAAAAATGGTGAAGAAGAGGGAGAGCTCGTAGGGGGAGAGGCCGTCTCCCGGGCTGAAATCAAAGAGCGTGCGTCCGAAAGTGGCAAAGGAGAATTGAGTCAACGAGGTGATGTCGGCGTGCTTAAAGTATTGCAACAGGCCAAAAAGGAGAAAAACAAAGAGCAACCCTACGCCCAAAATGCGTTTGGCCATTGCTTTGGTGATGATGTGGTCGGTGGTTTTGCGCGGCTTATTGAGCATCACCTTTTCGTTGGGAGGCAGGGAGGCCAATGCGAGGGCGGCAAAGGTGTCCATAATGAGGTTGACCCAAAGCATTTGCGTTACGGTGAGTGGCGATTCGGTGCCGAGGAATGCGCCAATCAGCACAATGAGGCACGCGGCTACGTTGATGGTCAATTGAAAGAGGATAAAGCGCTGAATGTTTTGATAGAGCGAACGCCCCCACATCACTGCCCGTGAAATGCTGCTAAATGAGTTGTCGAGGATGGTGATGTCGCTCGCCTCTTTGGCTACCCAAGTGCCGTCCCCCATCGACAATCCTACCTGTGCAGCGTTCAAGGCGGGGGCGTCGTTGGTGCCGTCTCCCGTTACAGCCACAACCTGATTTTTGCGTTGGAGCAATTGCACCAATCGCTGTTTGTCCATGGGGCGGGCGCGGGAGAGAATCTTCAAATTCAGGATTCGGTCCAACAGAGAAGAGTCGCTCATTGCTGCAAATTCTACGCCGGTAAGGTGGTGTGCATCTGATTCTTCGTTGCTCCAAAGGCCGATTTGGCGACCAATTTCCTTAGCGGTTCCTGGGGTGTCGCCGGTCACAATGATGACGTCAATTCCGGCATTGAGGCACGTCTCTACCGCTTGGGGTACATCGGGACGAACAGGATCGGAGATGGCAACAAAGCCTAAGAACGTGAGGTTTACATCCTGCAATTTCCCGTCTGCAATCGGGACGGCGTCCTCTTTGAGGTTTACGCCCTGTAATTTCCCATCTGCAATAAAGCCGGCGTCCTCTTCGATGATTTGCATGGCAAAGCCGAGCGTACGCATCGCCTTATTTTGAAACTCAAGCAACTGCCTCTGCACCTCCTCCTTTGCAACGGATACATCTCCACACAACTCCAGCACAATCTCCGGCGCCCCTTTCACGTAGAGCACCCGCTTTTGGAGCATCTGCGAATGGACAATGGTTGCCATATACTTCCGCTCGGTGGAGAAGGTGAGCTGCTCAACAACCTCTGCATTTTCCCGCAACGAGAGGTAATTGAGTCCCTTATTGTGCAGCCAGAGCAACAGGGCGCCCTCAGTGGGATTTCCCAGCGCCTTAACCCGGTCGGGATCTGAAAAGTCGAGGTGCGCAGTAGAGTTGGTGGCGATATTTTCGACAATCAGGCGCTCTACATCTGCGCCAAAAGTGTTTGCACCCGAACATAAAGTGCTTGTACCCGAACATAAAGTGTTTGCACCCGAACATAAAGTGTTTGCACCCGAACGTTCGGAAGGGGGTCGAAGAGCAATATCGTAAAATTGTGTGGCATATACCTCCATCCGGTTCTGCGTCAGCGTTCCGGTTTTGTCGGTACAGATGACGGTAGTTGCTCCCATCGTCTCGCAGGCGTGCATCTTGCGCACCAAATTATGGGTGGACAACATACGCTTCATACTCATGGCCAAACTCAGGGTAACGCTCATGGGCAACCCTTCGGGCACGGCAACCACAATGAGCGTGATGGCTATCATAATGGTATTAAGAGCATAACTTCCAAAATGGAGCCAATCGTCCACATACAATCCCCCTACACCCGCAAAATAGCTGACCAAACGCCCAATGATGACAAAAGCGGAAATGGCATAACTTGCTTTGGTAATGAGGCTTGCAAGTTTGTTCAACTGCATGTTGAGCGGCGTCTTAACGTTTCGCTCAATCCGGGCGCCTTGATACACCTTGCCATATTCGGTGGCGTCTCCCACCCTCTGCACCTCCATGATGCCGTGTCCATCGGCCACGGTCGTCCCCCTCATGGCGTGGTTGGAGGGGTAGGTGGCCTCTTCTATAAAATCGGCCGGATGGGTGGTTTTCTTGCTTATAGGCTCTCCGGTAAGGGTTGATTCGTTGATTTTCAGCGAAACAGCCTCTAACAACTCTCCGTCTGCAGGCACCTCCTCGCCTGTTTCGAGCAGTACAATATCGCCCACAACCACCTCTTTTTTGAGCACCTGAGAGACGTTGCCGTTGCGAATCACCTTCACCGGCGTATCGTCGTTGACCCTATTGAGTACCTCAAACTTTTTATTGGCGCTCCATTCAAAACAGAAGCCGACAATCGTTGCTAACAATATGGCAATCAATATACCCGCAGGCTCAAGAAAGACAATTAACCCTACGTGACCGGTAAAAAAGTCGTAGCACGCTACGCCAACCGACAACCCCAGGGCCACAAGCAGGATTACGATAATGGGGTCGGTAAACTTTTCCAACAGCCCTCTCCACCACGGCTCTTTGGGAGGTGGGGTGAGGATGTTTTGACCGTATTGCCGACTACTTTCGAGAACTTGTACCTCTGAGAGGCCTATATGGTGATGAACATCTTGCATAATACTTATAATCTATGCCACAAAAGTAGAAGATTATTTCTACATTTGTTCGATTTTTTCTTGGGAATCTCGGCATGAAAGACGAAAAAGCGCTTATAATCCTACTCAACGAGGGCAGTCATCATGCCTTTAACGAACTATATACAAGTTATAAGTATCGCATTTGTAAATTTATATACAACCTGCTCGGCTCCTACGAAGAGACAGAGGAGGTCTTCCAATCGGTTTTTGAAAAGATTTGGGAAAACCGCGCCCTCATTAAACAAGAACAATCGCTCAATGCCTACATCTATAAGATTGCCCGAAACCATGTGTATGACATCCTCCGAAGAAGAGCCTACACCCATCTGTTTGAAAAATATTTGGCTTTGGCCATCAGAATTGAATCGGAAGATGCTGTTTCAGACACTTTTGACCAAGATGAGATAGAAAATCATATTCAAAAACTAATCGGGTCGCTGCCGGAACGGAGGCGGGAAATATTTACCCTTCGCTACAGGCACAAGCGCTCCTATCGGGAGATTGCCGCCATGTTGAACATCTCTGAGAACACCGTTGATTCGCAAATTCGGAACGCCATCAACTACCTCCGCGCCCACATCAGCAGAGAGTTGTTCTTTCTCCTTTGCGCACTTATCACCTTATAGGCACACCAAATCCTTCACCATTTCATTCCCCCACCTACATCGAAGCGGCAGGCACACCAAATCCTTCACCATTTCATTCCCCCACTTACATCGAAGCGGTAGGCACACCATATCCTTTAGCATTTCATTCACCACACCTACAACGAAGCGGCAGGCACACCATATCCTTTAGCATTGCACTCTAAAAAGAGACCTCTTCTGCAAAAAAGATACATTTTTTCAACAATACCCCCCTAAAATTGCATGGATATTCAAAAATAATATACTTTTGCGGGCCAAAACGTATAACCTGTATGAATACACATCGATTTAGAGCCATCGGAGAAATGGCCAAAAGGGAACTTCCCGAAAGAACACATACCCGTGAAAAGATTTCGAGCTACTTTGGCTGCGATGTATTTGGAAAGGAGCAGATGCGCCAATACCTGCCCAAGGATGTTTTTGAGCGGGTGATGGGCGCCGTAGAGGAGGGGCGGCGGATTGACCGCAAAATTGCCAACGAAGTGGCTTTGGGTATGAAAACGTGGGCAATTGAACGTGGTGCCACCCACTACACCCACTGGTTTCAACCCCTCAACGACTCCACTGCGGAGAAGCACGACGCCTTTTTTGAACCCATTCCGGGGGGAGGTTCATTTGAAGTTTTTCGCGGCAATCTGTTGGTGCAACAAGAGCCTGATGCCTCCTCTTTTCCCCACGGAGGACTGCGCAACACCTTTGAGGCGCGGGGCTACAGCGCGTGGGACCCCTCTTCGCCCGCTTTCTTGGTGGGCAAGACCTTGTGCATCCCCAGCGTCTTTGTCTCCTACACCGGCGAAGCGCTTGACTTCAAAACACCACTGCTCAAATCGCTCATTGCACTCGACAAGGCGGCGGTGGATGTGTGCCAATATTTTGACAAAGAGGTGACTAAAGTAACGGCCATGTTGGGTTGGGAGCAGGAGTATTTCTTGGTCGATGAGGCGCTCTTCTTAGCCCGTCCCGACCTTATGGCCACAGGACGCACCTTGATGGGGCACACCGCCGCCAAAGATCAGCAATTAGACGACCACTACTGGGGTTCGATCCCAAGCAGGGTAGCCAACTTTATGCAGGAGTTCGAAGAAAGGGCGTATCGATTAGGTATCCCCTTAAAAACAAGACACAACGAAGTGGCGCCCTGCCAATTCGAATGTGCGCCCATGTATGAAGAAGCAAATATCTCCGTTGACCACAACGCTTTGTTGATGACCGTAATGCGCCAAGTCGCAGCCCGACACAAATTGCGCGTGCTCTTCCACGAGAAACCCTACAAAGGGGTCAACGGCTCAGGGAAGCACTGCAACTGGTCGTTAGCCACCAACACCGGTGTCAACCTCCTTGCCCCGGGCAAGACGCCCAAAAACAATATGCAGTTCCTCACCTTCTTTGCCGTCACCATGCGGGCGGCGGCTCACTTTGGCTCCCTTTTGATGGCCTCCATTGCCAACGAACCCAATTCGCACCGTTTGGGCGGGAACGAAGCGCCTCCGGCCATCCTTTCGCTCTTTGCCGGCTCCACCATTGGGGGCATCCTTGACTCCATTGAAAAGAAAATCAGCGACAACAAACTCTCACCCGACGAAAAGAGCGGCATCAAACTCGATATTGGCAAAATTCCCGAGATATTGTTGGACAACACCGACCGCAACCGCACCTCCCCCTTTGCCTTTACCGGTAACCGTTTTGAGTTTCGCGCCACAGGCTCATCTGCCAATTGCGCCCTTCCCCTCATTGTGCTCAACACGGCGGTGGCCGAGCAGTTGACCCTCTTCCGCAGCAACGTTGACTCCTTGGTAGAAAAAGGGACAAAGAGAGATGAAGCGATTCTTCAGGTCATTCGCAACTTCATTATCGACAGCAAAAAAATCCGTTTTGAAGGGAACGGCTACAGCGAAGAGTGGCAACTCGAAGCACGGAAGCGGGGGCTGCGCAGCATTTCAAATGTAACTCAGGCATTTAAAGAATATTTGCGTCCCGAAACCATCCGGCTCTTTACCAAACACAAAGTTTTTTCCGACACCGAACTGCACGCGCGGTATGAAATCCGCAACGAGATGTTTCTAAAAAAGGTACAAATCGAATCACGTGTATTGGGCGATCTGGCCACCAACCACATCATTCCCACAGCCATCAAATATCAAAATATACTGATTCGGAACGTATCGGGCATCCGCGACCTCTTTCCTGAGAACTTTGCAGAGATGGCAAGGGAAGAGGTGAGCACCATTCATACAATCAGTGAGCACGTGAAGGCAATCCGCAGTTTAGTCTTTTTTATGATCGAAGCACGCAAAAAGTGGAATGTGGTGGAGAACATTGCCGAAAGGGCTGCCGGCTACGAGGCCGAAGTGAGGCCTTTTATTTTCGAAATTAGGGATCATATTGATGAAATGGAACTAATCGTGGACGATCAACTGTGGCCCTTACCCAAATACCGCGAACTGATGAATCTTGGTTAGTGATTCAATTTGAATTTTTTTTTCAATTTTGCACCATCATATTTATTTAATTGTATCTTTGCAGTCGGAAAAAGAGTAAGATGAGAACCCCAAAAAAGAAAAACATTTAACAATACTATAATCAATCAATTAAAAATTTAACACCAATGAAAAAATTATCCCTACTCCTCACCATCGCCGCTGCCTTGTTCTTCACATCTTGCGTCAAGGAACAAACCAACCCCAAAGGCTTCCAAATTCTCTACGGCAACAACATCATGGATGGCCGCATTCCGGTCTATTTTAACTCCACTGCCGACAATCAACGCTCCATCTTACTCCAATGCGGAGTTAGCTGGAAAGTGGAGAGCAAACCTGCATGGTTATCAATTAGTCCTATGGAAGCCCTCGGCTCCAGAAACGTCACCCTCACGACAAACGCTGAGAACGACACCGAAGGGCCCTTTAGCGGCGAAATTGTATTCAGGGCATACAACGGCTACACATTTGTCCTTCAAGTAGTGCAAGAAGCTAACAACATCGAAGGAGGCGATTAGACAGTCTGGTGGAGTTGAATAGACAACATCCCACTTTGCTCGCAGACATTCGCGAGGAAACAAAAAAGGCGGCAATCCAAAAGGTTGCCGCTTTTTTCTGCCCAACAAACAGATTTTTGCTATTTTTGCAGAAAATTTGCTGCTCATGATTCTTGATTACATCCACTCTTTTGGTATTAGAGACGCGATTGACATTCTGTTGGTAGGGTTTGTGCTCTATCAACTCTTCAAGATTATTCGCAGGACGAATGCCATGACTATCTTTCTTGCCATTCTCGTTCTCTATTTTATTTATCAGATAACACGCGCGTTGAACTTGAAGCTCTTCAGTACGCTCTTAGGGTCGGTGATGAGTGTGGGGGTGCTGGCGCTCTTTATTGTGTTTCAACAGGAGATCCGCCGTTTCCTGCTGCTCTTTGGATCGCGGTACCTCCAGAGGATTCAAAAGTCAAGGCTGTTGGGGACAATCTTCATGACAAAAAAGGGCAAATGGATGAGTAAGATATGTTTAGACGAGTTGGCACAAGCGTGCGGCAAAATGTCCGAAACCGGAACCGGAGCGCTCATTGTGTTGGTCAGGGACTCCTCCTTAGAGTCAATCGCCGAGACGGGAGATGCGATAAACGCTGACGTCAGCCGCCGTTTAATTGAAAATATCTTCTTTAAAAACAGCCCTTTACATGATGGGGCTATGCTCATTGCTTCGGAACGGATTCAGGCGGCGCGTTGCCTGTTGCCCATCTCCGAAAATCCCGACATCCCTCCTCATTACGGTATGCGCCACCGCGCCGCCGTGGGTGTGAGCGAGCAGACCGATGCTTTGGTGTTGGTGGTGTCGGAAGAGACGGGCGCCATCTCAGTGGTTCAGGGCGGAGTGATTAAAAAGGTTGACGACCTGATCGAACTTCGGCAGGCGATTGAGCAGGGGATGAAATGGTAGGGGGCGTGCGCCTCAATGCGAACTTCTCTTCGGTACCTTTACAAAGTCGCACAATATTTCTTGCGTGGGTAATCACAATCAGCAGCGCCACCACACCGCTGAATATCTTGAGCGTAAGGGTCTCGTGGGGTTGAAGCCATAGTGCAAACATACTGTTCACTAAACAGGGAAAACAGATGGCGGCTGCAATTGAGCCTAACGAAATGTAGCGAGTCGTGAGGACGAAAACGAGGAAGACCCCAAAACAGATGAGCGCTGCGTATGGATGGATGGCCAAAATAACGCCGCTCAATGTGGCCACCCCTTTTCCGCCGCGAAAACGGGCAAAAAGCGGAAAGATATGCCCCACGATGGCGGCAAAGCCCAATCCAATCTGGAACCCCACAAACGAATTTGTTTCGGGTTCAAAATGAGTGATAAAGACTAATGATACCGCCAGAACCCCTTTACAAATGTCTAAAATAAAGACAGGCAACCCCGCCTTCCATCCCAAAATACGCTGAACATTATTTGCTCCGGCGCTCATACTCCCAAACTGCCGCACATCCACACCCCAAAAAAACCTTCCAATCCATACGGCATTAGGTACAGAGCCAATAAGATAAGCCAAAAATACCAGAACAGGATAGTGAAAAACGGTCATTCCAATCAATTTTAGGCCGCGAAGATAGCATTTTTTATCTCTTTCTCCCTTTTTTTCACTTTATCATTATCTTTGCCCCGCATTTAGTTTTACAGCCATGATCTATCCACATAACTTTGAACAAAAGATTGGATTTGACCGCATCAGAGAGTCGATTGCGGGGCGCTGCTCTTCTTTTGCGGGAAGAGAGAAGGTGTCGGAAATCACATTTTGCACCGATTTCGAGACACTTACGAAGCAACTGCTCCTTTGCGACGAAATGCGCACCATCTCTATGCTCGACAACACCTTTCCCGACAGCGGGTTTGTGGATACGCTCCCTTTCCTCAGGCAATTAGTAAGTCCCATCTACTACATTGATGTACCCTCTTTGGTGCAGTTGCAAATTGCTCAGAACACCCTCCGCGGGGTGGTTCGCTTCTTTGAAAAAAGCAAAGAAGAGGCATACCCCACCCTAAAATCGTTGACCAAAACAGTACAACTCTTTCCCGAAGTGGGGCGGCGGTTGGAGATGCTCTTAGACAAATTCGGGGCAATTCGGGACAACGCCTCCCCTGCCCTGTCGGAAATCCGGCGCTCCATCAGAGAGAAAGAGCAATCTATTTCCAAAAGGATACACTCCATTCTACGAAGTGCTCAGGAAGAGGGGCTTGCCGACGATGATGCCACGGTGTCGATTCGGGATGGACGGATGGTGATTCCGGTTTCGGCGGCAAATAAGCGAAAAATCAAGGGCTTTGTCTATGACGAGTCTGCTTCGGGGAAGACCTCTTTCATTGAACCGTATGAAATTGTAGAGTTAAACAATCAGGTGCGGGAGCTCGATTTTGCCGAACAGCGTGAAATTGTTAAGATTCTCATTGCCTTTACCGACTTCCTCCGCCCCTATACCCACGAACTGATTGCTGCCGCCGACTATATAGCAGAGATTGACTTTATTCGCGCCAAAGCCACCGTTGCCATCAATATGGAGGCCGGACGACCCGTCTTGCTTCCCGAACCGGGCATCCGTTTGCTCAGGGGGCGTCATCCCCTGCTCGAAGTTGCCCTCAAAAAAGAGCGCAAAGAGATCGTCCCCCTCAGCCTCACCCTTACATCCGAAAAACACATCCTCCTCATCTCCGGACCCAATGCCGGTGGTAAATCGGTCTGCTTAAAGACAGTGGGATTGCTTCAATATATGTTGCAGTGCGGATTGCTCATCCCCGCATCGGAAAGTTCCGAGATAGGACTCTTTAAATCTATCTTCATTGACATTGGAGACGAACAGTCGTTGGAGAACGACCTGAGCACCTACAGCTCTCACTTACTCAACATGAAACAGGCGCTTTTGCACGCAAGACGTGACACCCTGCTGCTTATCGATGAATTTGGCTCCGGAACAGAGCCAACCGCCGGCGGAGCCATTGCCGAAGCCATTCTGGAACAGTTTGAAGAGAGCGGCTCCTTTGGTGTGATTACCACGCACTATACCAACCTGAAGTTTTTTGCCACCCAAAGCAAAGGGGTGGTCAATGGCGCCATGCTGTTTGACGTACAAAACATTCAGCCCCTCTTCCGACTCGAAACCGGTGTCCCCGGGAACTCCTTTGCCTTTGAGCTTGCCCGCAAAATCGGCCTTTCGGAGGCCCTGTTAAAGCAGGCCGAAGCACGCGCCGGAAGCGGCTTTGTTGATCTGGAGAAGAACCTCAAGGGGATTGCCCGCAACCGCCGTAATTTGGAAGAGAAGTTAGCCCGAATCAAACAGACCGACAAGACGCTCGAAAAGATTACAGACAAATATCAGACAGAATTAGAGGAGATTAGTCGGATGCGGAAAAGCATCATTGCGGAGGCCAAAGAGGAAGCGAAGCGCATTCTAACATCTACTAACAAGCAGATAGAAAACACTATACGTGAAATCAAAGAGAGTCAGGCCGAAAAAGAGCGAACCCGCGTTGCGCGTGAGCAGCTTGACCGGCTTAAAGAGGAGATCACCCACGACATTCTTGCCGAGACCGATCAGAAGATTGCCCAAAAGATGGAGCAAATTCGCATTCGGAAAGAGCGGCGGGCGGAGAAGGCGCAGCAACGGGCAGAGAGGGCAACGCAAGGCTCCGGTAATGCAGCGCAAGGCTCCGGTAATGCAGCGCAGCAAGGCTCCGGTGATTCCCCTCCGAAAGAGCTGCCTTTCTCCATTGGAGATAAGGTGCGCATTAAGGGTGGCGATTTTGCCGGCGAAATTGTCCGCCTCAGCAGCAAGAAAGCCTCCGTGGGCTTTGGCCAGATTGTCACCACCGTCTCTTTTGATACATTAGAGCGACTCTCCCAGAACGAATACCGTGCCCTCCAGCGCCCTGCACCCGTTAAAACCACCCCGCAAAACGTTGAACTCTCACAACGCCGCCTCCACTTCAAACCCTCCATCGACATCCGTGGTATGCGCCTTGGCGAAGCGCTCGAAGCCATCACCCTCTTCATCGACGACGCCCTGATGATCGGCGTTGGCGAACTCTCCATTCTGCACGGCAAAGGCAACGGCGTCCTGCGGGAAGAGATCCGAAAATACCTCCGCACCATCGGCGGCATCGCCTCCTTTGCCGACGAGCACGTCGAACGCGGCGGCTCCGGCATCACAATCGTAAAACTTCTGTAGCGGGTGGGCGGCTCCGGCACCACAATCGTGAAACTCTTGTAGCGGGCGGGCGGCTCCGGCATCACAATCGTAAAACTTCTGTAACAGGCAGGCGGTATGTCCTGAGAAAAAAGTATCTTTGTCGATTATTAAAAAAGAAGAATATGTCGGCTCAACAATCCATCAAATCAGCATTTTTCCTCCTCCTATTTCTAACGGCTGCCTGCACGCACTCCCCCGATCCAAGACCCCATCAAGTTGCAGACGCTTTCCTGACCGCCTATTTTGGGGTTGACTTTGAACAGTTGCTTCCCTTATGCGCAACCGGTTCCGAACTGAAATCAGACATGGAACGTAATGCCCGGGCAATCGGTGCTGAACGGCGTCTTGCAGATCTTGCTGCATATAGTTTTCGAATCGATGATGTTCAATTGAACTGCACCAAAGACAGCGCCTTTGTCTCCTACTTCCTGTTTGCCCCCGAAATTCCGGACGGAATAGCGAGCCGCCTTACGCTCATCAAGGAAAACAACGATTGGAGGATTGCCAAACTGCTGTAATTATGGTCGATCAGTTTCTCCGTTTTTGTGTGGTGGGCGCTTCCGGAACCGTGATTGACTTTGGCCTCACCTACCTTTTGAAAGAGAAGGCCAAGTGTCATCCTTACATTGCCAACGCCTGTGGCTTTATTATCGCCGCCACATCCAACTACATCCTCAACCGCATCTGGTCGTTTCAGAGCCACAACCCAGCCATCGGAACAGAATATGGCCTCTTTATTCTCTTTGCCTTAGTGGGTTTGCTCATCAATACAGCAGTGCTCCACCTCTTTGTTACGCACATTCCCATCCCCTTTGTACCCCTGAAAGGGAAGCTCCGGTTTTGGATAGCCAAAGCGATTGCCATTGGCATAGTCACCATCTGGAACTTTTTTATGAACTATTTTTTTACCTTTGCACACCCATTTTAACCTCATTGTATGAAACGATTATTGTTTACCCTTGCCCTTTGCATCTCCCTTGCCGGTTGCACATCCCTGAATATGGATCAAATTGAGTTTAACGATTATTCCGTCGTAAAGCAGGAAACAACTGATTTTTCAGGACTTGGCAACTTTCACTCCCTGCTTGGAGATTTAAAAGATTTCCTCTTCTTTTTGGACAAAAATCTGATCTTTCGCGTGGCCGCCCTCTCCTACCCCACGGTGGACCCCAACGGGAAGGAGGTGATCGCCTCAGGATTGGTTTTTCACCCTATCAGCAAAAAGAGTAAGGGCGTTATCGATTTTCTGCCCACGGCGCACATGGACAGCGAAGGCGGGGGCACCGATGAACTCTTTGCCGTAGAGGGGATTCTCATACTGATGGGTTATACCGTGATTATTCCCGACCTGCTTGGTTCCGGAATTAGCAAAGATATGCAAATCCCCTTCCTGTTTGCCGAAAACACAGGCAGGGTGGCTTACGATATGCGTCGCGCCGCCGCGCAATACCTTTGGGATGAATTTCGCTATCAAATGCCTGCCGAGACCATCATCATGGGTTACTCTCTGGGGGGGTCGGCAGCCATAGCCACGCAAAAGTATTACGAAACCCGCCACGCCAACACGGTAAAGGTGAAAGAGGTCTATGCCAGCAGCGGAGCCTACGATTTAGAGATTGCCTTTCAAGCCTTTGCCAAAACGGGATTCTCCGACTATCCCGCCATTCCCAATACGATACTCGGCTTCAAACATTACTATTTTGATGAGCGCGGTCTGGAATTAGATCTTTCACAGATTTTTAAAGGCGACCTTTTGGCTAACTACACGGATTGGTACAGTGGCAAATACACTTCATTCGAGATTCTTGATATGATAGGTACCGACCTCCACGCCTATTTGCACGAAGATTTCTTTAAACCCGTTGAACAGCACAACGACGCCTTGAAAAGCCTCTATCCACACTTGAGAGAGAACTCCCTAATTACAGGCTGGTGTCCCAAGGCCCCCATCTACATGACCCACGCCTACGGAGATTCATACGTTCCAACCGAGTGTGCAGACGCCGCAGTAAAATATTTCCGCAGAGCGGGGGCAAATATCTCCTACATCAAATACCCCGGCACACACGATACCATCGGGTATCTTTGGTTTCTACGATCAATCCTCCATTTCTTATAGCATTTACTAACGTTTATTCTTTGAATGATGCGACACACTCTTTTTTCACTCGTGCTCAGCACCCTTCTTCTCCTCATGGGTTGCACCCCCATGGATACCATCGAGATAGCGCCTGTCTATTATAAGGTGCTTCAATCAGGAGATACCGATTTTTCAGACATCAAAAAGTTTAATCCAATTCTTGAAGATTTCAGTTCTCTCCTTTTCTTTTTAGACAAAAGCATCTCAATCCGAATCACCGCTCTTGAGTATGACACTGTGGATCCGTTTGGTCAACCGATAAGGGCATCCGGATTGGTGCTTCACCCGCTGAACAAGAAGAGCAAAGGCGTGATTGAGGTGCTCCCCCATGCAAGGATTGGCGGCGAAGGGGCAAGTGCCGAATTTTACTCAGCGGAAGGATTGCTCGCCTTCTCGGGTTATACCGTAATTGTCCCGGATCTATTGGGTTTTGGCGTCAGCAGAGAAGCCGTAAGGTCTCCCTTTCTCATGTCCGAAATTACAGGCAAAGTGGCTTACGATATGCGTCTTGCAGCCATTCGATTTCTTTGGGAGGAGTTTAAATATGCCCTGCCCTCCCAAACCATCCTCATGGGGTACTCCTTAGGAGGATCGGCTGCCGTAGCCACCCAGAAGTATTACGAAACGAACCACTCCAATGCCGTAAAGGTAAAAGAGGTCTATGCCGGAGGGGGCGCCTACGACTTGAATGCTGCATTTTCCGCTTATGCCCGAGACGAATTTTCTACCTATCCCGCCATTCCCAACACCATTCTTGCTTTCAACCACTTCTACAACCTCGACCTTGACTTTAGCCAAATCTTTACCGGCACACTGCTCGAGAACTACGATGCATGGTATAATGGTGTAATAAACACCAGATTCTTGGAAAACCTCAGCCTCAACCTTCGCGACTATATGCACGAAGATTTCTTTAAACCGTTTAACCTGCAAAACGAAGAATTTAAGAAACTCCATCCCCTCCTGACCCTCAACTCCGTGTCCCAAGGGTGGCGCCCCAAAGCCACCATCTACCTCACTCATGCAACTGAAGATACCCACGTTCCCGTTGAGTGTGCCGACGCCGCTGTAAAGAATTGGAGACGCGCCGGTGCCAACGTGGTTTATTACAGGTATCCCGGGCACCATGAAAGTGTGGCTTCCGTCTATTTCTTGAGGAATCTTCTTAGTTTCTGATTTTTATGCTCTTTACCGATACCCACACCCACAGCAATTTTTCCCGAGACAGTACCATTTCCGTAGCCCAGTCTGTGGAGGCGGCGATGACAGCGCAGTTGGCGGGACTCTCTATTACCGACCACCTTGATGTGGGCGCACCCAAAGGTTCTGTTGGCGATTATTTTGACGTTGTTGAACAACAAGCAGCCATCAAAGCGTGTAGGGCGCAATACGGGGCGAACATCAACCTCTTTGCCGGAATCGAGATTGGACTCCAAGCGCACTGTTTGAAGGAAATCGAAGAGACTTTATCTCCTCATCATTTTGATATTGTGATTGCTTCGATACATTTAGTAAACAAGGTTGACCCCTATTATGGAGCATACTATGTGGGCAAAAGCCTCAGGGAATCTTACCGAGAATATTTAGAATACTATATCGACTGTATCAGACAGTTTGACCATTTTGACGTAATTGGACACTACGATTACATCTCCCGCTGGAGCCCGTACCCCAACAAGACGCTCACCTACCGAGCCTTTAAAGATCAGTTCGATACACTATTTGGCCTCATTATTGATAAGGGGAAAGCGCTTGAGTTGAACACCCGTTCCTTTCTTCCCCGCAACAACCAACCACCTCCTCAGTTTGACCCGGACGTCTATAAACGTTACCGTGAGCTTGGAGGTGAAATGGTGACGTTAGGCTCAGATGCGCACAATACCAAACGGCTTGGCGACGGTTTCCATATTTATGCCACCAGACTGAAAGAGTGCGGATTTCGTTATCTTACTCATTTCCAGAACAGAAAGCCCTCGCTCACACCCAACACCATGTAATCAAGCGTGTGCGGAGAGAAGGCTAAGCGGGAGGAAAGATGTACGTGCCCGCAGGCTAAGCGGGAGGAAAGATGTGCCCGCAGGCTAAGCGGGAAGTAAGCCCTTCCTAAAAAATGCTGATCAGGAATGTAATCAGATAGTAGAGCAATCCGGCGAGGCCAAGTCCTGCTAAGACCCAGATGATGTATTGAATAATTTCACCCATTTCGTTAAAAGTTTAATGTTTAAATAGTTGATGAATAAATAGCCGGAGTTAGAAAATCCACGAGAAGATGAGGGCGATTAAGTAAAAGAATAACTCAGGCAGTGTGTAAAATATACCTATACCTGCCAAGGCGTACAAAATAAGATTCCACCACATAATGATGTCAAATTTAGTCTGTTTTTCCTACTCTAAACCGTTTTCGGATACCCGCAGCAAAAGAACTTTTGTGAACAAATATGCACACTTTCTAAATACCGATGCAAATATATACTATTTTTGCAAAAAAATAACAACAATAATCATTATGAAGAAAAAAAGCATTTTGGTAATTGCCGCCTGCCTGAGCCTCCTGATGGTGGCTTCGTGCAGCAAAGAGCCTGTCGTTACCTCCTCCAATCAGGACGCCCCGGCGCCCATCATCCTGAATGACATCCCTTTTGCAACTCAAAATCAATTAGACATTTGGCAGGGAAACGCCGATATTGTCTATTACCGCACCGCCCGAATGTTGGCGATGATTGAGTTGGGATACAACTCCTGCGAACTCTCCGAACGCCCCGTGATTGTATATGATTTTGACAACACACCCCGTTATTACGAATTTATTGTTGTCAGCCCCGATGGCCTCCCCAAAAGCACCATCTGCACCTACGCCCGAAAGGAGCAGCCGGCCATTGTTGCCTTTATGCTTGAAAACGTGAGGGATTACCGCACAATCAATACCAAGGCGTCATCTATGAACCTCAACACCTTTGCCCTCCGTTACCCAACTCAGCTCTATTACGGAGTTGTTACCCGCAGCGGCGAAGCGCCCACCACTCTGCTCACCTCCAAAGGGGTCCCTGTTCAGGAGGTTCCCCCCGTCCAGCACCTGCTTGACCCTCTGGCTCTAATAGATGCCCTTGGTGAAGCATACTTCAGCGCTTTAGGCATCGAAGACCTTCCCGCACACAAAGCCGATATAGCTCAAGCGCTTTTGGCAGAACAAGAGGCAGCCGTGCTCTTCTGGGAACAGGTAGCCATTATAGAGGACGATTTGATTGCTCAGGAAAAGGCGGGCTGGATTGTGACCAAAGGAACCACTACCCGCATCGACGAACATATCCTACTCCAATACGACACCGAGCAGATGCAAAAGACGCGCTGGAACGGCGGTTGCGGCCCCAGTGCCCTATCGAACATGTATAGAGGCTTATACGATTCTTACAAAGGAGTTTACCTCCCTCTGTGGGGCGACCCTGACTTTCTTAGTACCGATGCGCCCGGACGCATCATCGAAAATGACCGTGCCGTCTATTTTTACAAAGATTTTGAAGATGACAATGGAGACGGTGTGGCCAATATTGTGGACCGCGAATGGATCGAAACACGTAGCGCCCGGAGCGACAACGGGCTTTACGCCGACATTTGCGACTACGGCCTCTACTACTTCGCCTACAAAATTCCCTACGTCCCCACATGGGGCGCCGCAATTCCCCTCAACCTCACCTGTGCTCTGGAGCGTGTCTCCAATGGCGAATATACCCTGAGCGTTGTGCCCTGGCTCACCTCGCACCACAACATCCGCACCCATAACCTCTCGATGATCATGCTTACTGCCGACTTCAGCCACTATCTGCACGCCTACGGCTCCCGCAAACAATATTGGAAATGGGAGCTGGTATTCAGTCTCTTTGGCAAGGAGGTTCGCATTGGCACCCCCGAAATCGTTACGCACGGCTGGTTCAAAATCAACGACAGCGGCACAGACATGAACGAGCACGATATGCTCCCCTTCTGGATGGATGACTGCATCACCAATTCAATCTTTCGATTTGCAGTACTCAAAAGAAAGTAACCGCGCCCTTGTCCGCCAAACCAAAAGCGGCATACCGCGCTCATATCTTTGTACCCGGAAAATGACCCAACGGGTCTAAGGGTTCTTTGACTGACGCCAAACCGCCATCGGGAAAGATAATCACTGACTTTTGCTGTAGTTATACATGCTCTGCTCCTCCCTGTTCTAAAAATGAAAGAATATTTTGTGGTGCAATCAGTTTCCAATCTTTAAAGTATGTGTCGGATTCATGGGTGTCGGTTAAATACCGGGTACTCTTTCCGATGACGAATGAATCGGTAACAGGGCAAACGATACCCGCCTCTGATTTCAACGGACAAAAAATAAATGTAATCCCATCATAATCAAAATTTTTAAATGTTTCGTGGGAAGAAACATACAACTCATAAAAGACCTGATGCGCCAAGCCGTGGTACTCCAATGCTGCATGGTAGGAAAGACAAGACGATGGCGTTATTTGTCCGGCTATCTCGAACTTTCCTGCAAGACCTGCCTTGGTCGCCAAATCGGTAACCACGTACAAATCGCGTCGAACCTGAGAAATCAAACCCTGTTTCCTGTATCGGCGCAAAATTTCCTTTGCGGCGTTCGGGGCTTTGATAAACGCCGCAACGTCCTTTTATGAAAAATCTTGAGCCGATGCAACTGTTCTAAATATTTCATCGCACTTACTTTAAATTTTCGGCAAAGATACATAAAAGCAAGGCGAAAAAATCATTCCCATTGAAGTAAAATCGGGTACAACCGGGAAAATGCAAAGCCTGCATCTGTTTATGAACGAAAAGAAATCGGAATTTGGCGTCCGCACATCACTCGAAAATTTTGCCCAATACGATAGAATCAAGGTTTTTCCGCTGTACGCAATTGGGAATTTGTGGAAATTTTGACTTACTCAAAGTTCAGTAAAACGCCATTCAAATCGGTACCCTTTGTTATAAAGGTCTCTATCATCTCTTTCAAAAACCCAATCCCACCCTTTACGTAAGGTAAATATCAACTCACCGTTATCTGATTTATACGCTACTTCGCCATTTGCATACCAAATTTGAGCATACAATCCGATTTCATCATCGGGTCTATAGAGACCACATTCGAAATATCCGATACATTTACCTTCTTCGTTGTATGCCCTGAAATACTGCAAACACGCCACCTGAACAGCGGGATTACTGACAATACCCTCGTCGCTGACATCAGATAATCTCCTGAGTTTTTCATCACTCACAATGTAGGGAAGTTCTATAAAAATTATTCCTTTTCCGGGGATATAATTCAAAGACTTGGAACGGTCGGTAGCTATCAAATCATCCTCATTTTCTTCAAGGTATGGATTGTCAAAACTAAATGCTTTCACTATGGCAATTTTCTTGATAAGTTCACTTTCTGCTATGATATCGACACCCGGAGGAAAATAATCTTTGGTTATTTCCGGCTCGTTCTCATTCCAATCAAAGCAACCGGTAAATGTAAGACCTATTGCTATCATTACTGTTTTGCACGCTGTTGTTACATTTAGAACTACTTTTTTCATCTGATTTCATTTTAAGAGGTACAAAAAATTTACTACTTACGTATAGATGCACAAACATCGAAAATGTTGCATGACTTCATGCTTTTTTTCAACTTTTCCTGTAACAAACAATCCGGCTCACTTTTCGCCGCGCTCTTTTCCGTCTGCACGCAATTGAAAAAAAGCATCCCTGCTTCCACGCGATTGAGTCGTGCGGAAGCAGAGGCGCCTTTCAAAAGCATCCCTGCTTCCACGCGATTGAGTCGTGCGGGAAGCAGAGGCGCCTTTCAAATGTACATGAAGGTCTTCTCGCTTGGCAGCAATAATTAAATACCTATGCCAAACAGCTTCAAAAGGGCAGGGAGGAGGGAGATAATAATTCCCAGAATCTGAAGTAATAATGTAATCCAGTCCATTGCGGTAGTGATTAAGGTTGATAAATGGGTGCTTTTATTGTACGATTACATGATGCAAAAAAGGGACAAAACGTTGCATCAGGGAGTAATTTTTATGGTGTATAGCATCACCCCGTTGCATCAGGGAGTAATTTTTATGGTGTATGGCATCCCTCGGTTGGGCTGCGTGAGGAAGTTTTCGACGCTAAAGTTGACGTCGCCACCCTGAGCGCCATCCTGAAGTCTGACGGTAAAAACATGTTTACCGTGAGGCACAATGGTATAGTTGCGGAAATAGATCAACCTCTCGTCATGCTTTGTCTTTTTTAAGTGGAAGATGAGGTCGGAGTTGTTGGTGATGGTAATGCGTGCCGATGTGGTGGAGGCTTTTTCCACTTTTATGTCTAACGCATTTTCCAACAATTCTTTTAAGTAACGCTCTTCCCCTATCAGGCGTTCTTTGCTATAGATTGCCGTGCGGCGTTCTTTGAGCGCTTCGTAGATCCCTTCGGCGGTGGCTTCCTTGGCAAAGACGAGCGTCATGGTACGATGCGCTCCGTTTGCAAAGTTATACTGCATCTGTATGGGGTTGTGTACATCTGAATTGCCAATCATCGTCAACTTTTTCTCAAGACACCATTGATGCGCTTCCGGATAATATTCGTCTCCATTCACCACTTCAATCCCCATCATGACGCCCTGCTCCAGCATTTTGGTGTGTTCGGCCCACCACAGAGTGGTGTCGGGTTGCTGGGAGTCCCAACCCGGGTGGTTCCAGAAGATAAAGGCGTTCTGTTTTTGGGCGGCGCGGAAAGCGTCCATCCACTCTTTTTGATCCAACTCATCGCAATCGGTCAGGAAGATGGCGTTATGGTGGCCGGGGGGCATAGACCGCGTAATTTCGCTCCCCCTAATCAGGATGATGCCCTGCGCTTTGGCTGTGGGCAAAGCAATTTCATAAGAGCGATTGTGCGAAGCTTTAATGTCATCACTCTTGGGGCGATATTCAATATGGTCGGTGATTGAAATGGCGTCAAGACCTTCAAGGTAAGCCTCGTTGACTCGAACTGTAGGCCACACGTTTCCATCTGAGAAGACAGTGTGAATATGAAAATCGCATTTGAGGGTAACAAAACCATTGAGGTTGGGAATATTCACTTTCCCCCTCACCTGAGCCATTCCCGCCGAGGCGGTAAGCCCTGCAATCAGCAGGCATAATAAAGTACGTTTCATCTGATTTTTATTTATTTAATGAGTTATTCATCTGTCTTAAATAGTTCTCCGCCTCAATCAGGTCCTGCGGTGTATCGATTCCTATGCCCATGGAACATACTTCCACCATTTTGATTCTCTTGCCGTTCTCCAAATAGCGAAGACACTCAATCTTTTCTGCCTTTTCTAAAGGGGTTGAGGGGGTGTGGGAGAAGTCGATGAGCGCTTGGCGCTTAAAGGCGTATATACCTATGTGTTTGTAATAGATCACTTCGTCCGGGTCGCGGGGAAAAGGGATGCGGGAGCGCGAAAAGAGGAGCGCCCTATTGTGTTGGTCAACCACCACCTTCACCACATTGGGATTGTCGATCTGCTCGGAGTTGTGGATGCGCTGCATGAGAGACGCTACCTCGATTGATTCGCCCTCAGGCTCGGAAAAGACGGCCAAAAGTTTCTCCAAAGCAGCCCTATTGGTAAAAGGCTCATCGCCCTGAACATTTACAACGATGTCCACGTCGGGAAACTGCTCCGCCGCTTCGGCAATACGGTCGCTGCCGCAGGCGTGCTCTTTAATACTCATCATCGCTTTTCCTCCAAAGGAGGTGATCTCCTTATAAATGATGTCGTTATCAGTTACAACAATCACATCGTCAAAGAGATGAGCGCTTTGTACCGACTCGTAGGAGTGGCGAATAACGGTTTTGTCGCCCAACATCATCATCAGCTTGCAGGGGAAACGGGTGGCAGCATAACGTGCCGGGATCAATGCAATCGCTTTCATTTGTTTAACAGATTTCTTCAAGTCACACACTTCATGGTTATCTCTGCAAATATACGCTTTTTCTCCATTTCGGCGAAATATTTTTGAGGCAAAATGGTTATGACACTTCGGAAAAAAGATCAACACACTTAAAGAGTGATTAATTCCTGCTCCCGCGATCGGCTATGCGTTACGATAAACACCCCTACAAATACCAAAAACGCAGAGCTTCCCTTTTCCCATCCAAACGTATCAAGTCCCATGGCCACCGCCACTATTGAACTCACAATGGGCTGAACATAGTTGTACATACTTACAATGGTGGGTCTGAGTCTCTTTTGGCCGACAGGCAGGAGCATATAGGAGACAAACGTGGCGCAACACACCACAAAGGCCACTTCCATGTAGGTGGTACGGGTTAAGGCAGCATAATCTATAGCTGAAACACTCCTGAAACAAATCGGCAAACAGATTATGGCGGCATACAAAAACATCCACTTCATAACGGTAATCGAGGAGTAACGGCGCACCACATCGCGAAAAACGGTCAGATAGATGGCAAACGAGAGCGATGATGAGATACATAAAAGGTTGCCAACTGTATTGCTTCCTCCGTTAAATACATGAGTTCCTGTTAAAATCAACAATAAAACTCCGAATGCGCCCACCATCACCCCCAATATTTTCCTCCACGTAATAGGCTCCTTTAAATAGACCGCCGCCACCAGCATGGTGATGATCGGCCCCAATGTGACAATCAGCGAAGCGTCAACGGGAGAGGTTTTGGAAAGTCCTCCTATATAACACATTTGGTTGATCACAACCCCAAACAGCGAGGCGCCTAAGAGGAGCAACAAATCTCTCTTACACACCCGCTCCTTAGGTACAAAGAGGGAGGCGCCCCAAAAGAGTACAGCAGCGCCGGCCATCCTGAAAAAAGAGAGCGAAAGGGGATCGATTCCACCATACGTCATCGCACTCTTTCCAATGGGAGCGCTCAGTCCAAAAATTATATAAGTAATTAGTAACGAGAAGTGTCCCTTAAAACTGAAGTCACTGGTCTTTATCATACGCCATAAATTTCAGGGCGCGAAAGTAGTCAAATCTTTGAATGATTCTATCGCGACACAAAGTTGATCATCTCAATAATCGCTTTTTCGCACACAGGGCAAAAGGTGTCTGAACGGTTCATCAGACACTCTTGACGGGGACGATACACCCCTTTGGAGACATAACCGCCTCCCTCAAATACGCCCAAACTATTGGCATACTCTTTGGTGGCGGGGGTGGGCACAGGCGTTTTGAGGTCGAGCATCCCCTTCCACATCTTTTTGTCAAAATTGACTAATGTGGTGAGGTTGGCCTCCCACGGTTCGCGATGGGCGGGGTAGAATTCATTGTAGGAGACACCGCCCACATACTCATCCCCCAGTCCAAGCATCAGGTGGCCAAACTCGTGCACATAAACCTTTCCAGATAGGGAGGGGTGGTGTGCGGCGCTGATTCCGTAGAAGTTATAGATTCCGCCGCCGCCATACTTTTGGGTATTGGACAACACATAGATGTAGTCGTAGGGAGCGTGGCCGGCAATGTCGCGTAACTTCTGAAAATCGGTCACCGTTTGGTATCTTTCTGAACCAAAAGTGTAGAAGTTGGCTCCGGTGGCCGTGCGTTTCCAGACGTGCTCTCCCGGAATGGTCACCCCTTCGTCCTGCGAGGGCGCCCATACTGCTACAATATTAAAGCGGCTCCGGTTCTCCTTAAATGGGGAATAGAGAAAAAAACTCTCGGCAAAAAAGGCGCATGCCTCTTCAAATTTAGCGCGTTGCGATGCAGAATAACCCTCCGGAATCAACACAATGTCCACCCTTTTCGAAGGATTTCCGGTGTACATCACTTCAAAAGTTTCGTAGGTGGGGATAAATCTTTCGACAAAATAGCTGTCGGGGTCAATCACATATTCAAACTTTTTGTCGAAACCCATATTGTCATTACGGGCATACAGTTCGATTCGGGCGGCCTTTCTCGGGTAGGGAAAGACGACGCTTTCGGGAAAAGCCTTACTTGTTTGAAGAGCCTCCTCTGTGGTTTGCCATTCGTTAAAGAGGGTACAGAAACCGCGGGAGTAGATCTCTTTTTCGGAGGCTATGTCAATAATTTTGAACATCTGATTTCCATAGTCGTTCTTCTCAATCAGGTTCACTTTGGATCCGGCATAAAAGGGTTCCTCTTTTATTTTACAAAAGTAGTAAAGCTCCGTTTCATTGTCTCCTGCGTGATAGTAATCAAACCGCATGGTTTTGTCGTAGAAAAATTCGGAGAAATTCTGCGCGATGGCAGGGGCTGCAAACAGCAGGGCAATAAGAATAAACAGGCTCTTTTTCATCTTAATAAATACTATCTATAATTTGTTTCTATATGATATTCTCCACAAAGGTATATTTAATTCCAAATGAATCCATCAAAGCACAAATCCTCATCAAGTTTTGCCCAATGGATGCCAAATGGCGAAAGTTTATATTGATTCCTCTCCTCATCAGAAGCATATAAAAGGGGTTTGTAGTCTTCTAACAGCAAATAGCCCACCTTACCATTCATGTTCCGGAGGTATATTTTTTTAGCATCAAACCATATCTTATAACTTGTCTCCATGATTCGTGTTTTTAAAGTGCTCTTTCCAACGGGCAACTATTATCTCCCTGTTTTCTTCTATAGCTATTTCAGCCAATCTCAACTCACGTGGCTTAAGTCCCCTATTTTCAATTAGTTTTGTTTCTGGATGCACTTGATACCGTGCTTCTGAATTGTCAATACTAACGTGAACATGAATGGGCAAATGGTCATTAGAGTAAAATTGAAACTTCAATCCTAGGTAATAAAACAGTGTTGGCATAATGTTCTTCTTTATGCCTGCAAAAGTAATGAAAAAAGGGGAGTGTACGTACAAGCAGACAAATTTCATCTATTTTGTGGCTGTGGGCGAACAGAAATACAACGTTAGGCGTAAGTGTATTAGTTCCTCATAGAACGACCGTTATAATTCATCGTCAATGCTCGTCAGCGACCGCAAATGTGTCCATTTTAATTGGGTACTCACTGCGTACACAATGTTTCAGTTTTTCATATCCCCAACCTACGATTAGTTTCAATCATTTTGAAAGCTTCGTCAATGGGGTAAGACGGCTCGTCGGATCTCTTTGCGGCATCATAAAGCCTAAGGTCTTCCAACTCCTCCAGTTTCTCCATAATCGTCCTAAAATCTTTGATGGGGAGTACCACGGAGATTTTTCTACCTGTATTGTCGGTAATGTATTGTGGGTTTATTCTCGTTGCAATCATTATGAACGGTTATTTAACAGTGCAAAGGTATATAAAATTTCAGGTTATACAATTTTCATCCGAATTTTTGTCCATTAAACCAAAAAGTCGTACTTTTACATCCGCAGAGGTACAAAACCTGTGCGGATGGTAAAATAGTAAATAACAATATAACAACAAGAAAGGAAGAAAAGAAAAAGAAAAATTAACATAATTTGAGCTTTGGCTCTTATTCTCTAACAGACGAATTTACCAATCTTCAACATTGCACGAGAATAGGTTGCGAGGGTTCGCGCCCACGAGCGTGGACTGCTTCGTGCTTATTGGTGCAAAAGGTATTTGGTAAAACCAGTCTGTTAAAATAAGCATAATCAGATTCACGCTTTTTTATTTGCTTACACGGATAGGAGTTTTGCTCGGAACTCTTAAAGCAAATGAATGAAAATCAATCTGTAAAACAGGTCAAATCCAAAGAGCGCGTACAAAAGCACGGCGAAGTCTTTACGCC
>Ga0123353_10001376_pt1 | contig 29811 bp, 25 predicted proteins | sample TergutLab28metaG_3_FD_92763 | JGI IMG/M metagenome (GOLD analysis project Ga0123353, IMG submission 92763) | Labiotermes labralis P3 segment gut microbial communities from Petit-Saut dam, French Guiana - Lab288 P3 | ecosystem: Host-associated > Arthropoda: Insects > Digestive system > Gut ...
CCCCCTGCGCCCGGCTCGGCCATACCATTTAAGGATTCCGGCTCCTACAGTATATACCATGAGCACGGATTTGTCAAACGAAAAATAAACCCGCAGGCCCCCGTGCCAGGGACGCTAGCGGGTATTTGGGTTGATGACCGAAAGCGGTAGCAGTTCCAGCGCGTGCTGTAAAAATTCTTGCATATCCGCGGCAAACATGATATAATGCGTATCGTGATAAATATCCTATATGGGAGGCCGATATGCAGCAAGCTCCGAATTATTTCTGTACCTGGCACCTGATGTACTGGCTGCCCAGCCATTGCGGTGTTCCGAACCTGCAGACCCGCGACGTACTGTGCGACGAGCTGCTCTTTGGCGAAAACGGCATCGCGCTGCGGCACTATCCCGAGGTGCGCAGGGATTTATATTTATTGCTCGACGACGGCTGGGATGTGCAAAGCAGCCGGGGCAGTACGCTGCCGGAGGATGTTTGGTTCAAGCCCTACATTGGCTCGTGCCAGCTCAGCGAAGAAAAATTCCCGGGCTATGGCGATACCCCGCCCGAACAACTGAAGACATTGGTGGAGAAAGTAAAATCCCTGGGCTGGAAGGGCCTGGGGATTTGGATCAGCCCCACGGTGTCTTATGGCCGGGAAGCCGTGGGCAGGGGTGGCGGCTTTGAGGCGTTTTGGCGCACGCGCATGGAATGGAGCAAGTTTGCCGGCGTTTCCTATTGGAAGGTGGACTGGGGCGACTATGATATGTCGGACAAGCGCCGCAAGCAGCTTTCGGCCCTGAAAAATGAAATATATCCCGAGCTGATTATGGAGCACGCGTACATGCGCCATGCCTACAATAAACGCGGCGAAGAAGGCCGCGCCGGATTGTCAATGCACCGGCACAGGCTGGCGTATTCCGATGTGCTGCGCCTCTATGACGTGGCGTTCGCGCTTTCGATCCCCACGACGCTTTCACGCGCGGCGGCGCTGCTGGCGCATTCAGTGAAGATCAAGCCAGGATGTATGGGACTCATCAACGCGGAGGACGAGGTATATCTTGCCGCGGCCCTGGGGCTCGCGTTCGGCGTGATGCGGTTCGATATCGGCGACGCCGCCATCAACAGCGGCCCAAACTGGGCCTTTGGCGGGGAGGGGAAGTTCCCCGCCACGCGTCCTGCCCGGCGGCAGCATGACGAAGTCCTGCGCGCGGTGCGCTGGCATACAGAGTACGCGCCCGCGTTCCAGGCGGGCCTTGGCGAAACTTATGTTTCCGGCGAACTGGGCGAGGACAGCTGGCATTTCACGCCCGACGAAACCTGGGAACGGGCGCTTTATCAAGAAAAGGCCGCCAAGCAAAGCGCGCCTTTGATTACGGCCCGCAATGTGAACGCGCCCAAAATCACAGCCTATGAGGGAAGCCCGCCCTATCTTGCGGCCTGCCGCAACCCAAACGGGAGCTTAAGCGTCGCGGCGCTTGGCCGGGTGACGCCGGAGCGCGGCTATTTTTCCCCGGAAGCCAAAGTGCAATGGGATATTGGCGCGAACAGCGGCGCGATTGGCATATTCGGCCATTACGAATCGCTGACGCTGGCGTTTGACACATCTATCGAAGGCAAAAAAGTTGTTGCAAAAGATTTACTCCAGGATGAATATGCGGATGTTACGGATCAAGTACAGGTCAGCGGCAATGAGATTGTTCTGGACGGCGCGTGGATGGAGGGCGTATGTAACAACCGGCCCGGTGATTTCTCCGAGCCGGGGCTTGTGATCAAAATCGGCGAAGAATTTGCGCAGGGTGAAACGCCGCAGGCAAAAATAAAACGGCCAAAATTCAACTGGCTTTACATCGCGCGGCTAAACACCGCGGCGGCGTTCAAAATTTTCGCCCTGCGGATTGGCAAGCGCAAAAAACACAGGGGATAACCAGGATAACTGCGCAATAAAGCTCCTCCGCGCAACGCCCCTTCACGCACGAAAGGGCGTTTTTTCATATGCGCAGTTGTGTTCGGCAACGTATTTCCTGACGGTCTCGAAGGAGGGGATGTTGGATGCCGCGCCCATTGCCTCCACGCAGAATTTTGCCGCGGCGGACGCGAACACGCCCGCTTCCCCGGCGTCGCGGCTCTCCGGATAGGCCGCAAGGAAGCCCGCCATATAGCAGTCGCCTGCGCCTGTTGTATCAGTTACATTCGCGGGAAAAGCGCTGATGTGAAAATCGTTCACAAAATCAGTGAGATAAGAACCCGCGGCGCCAAGCTTGACCCCAAACACGCGCAGCCCATAGCCTGAGAAGAAGCGCGCCATTTCCGGGGGATCTGTCTTTCCCGTAATGGCGGCGGCTTCCTCATAGCTCGGGATGAAGATGTCGGTAAAACGCAGCGCCTTCTTGATTTTATGAAGCCATAGGCCGTCTTTGTCGAAGGTGCAGTCAAAGGCGGTGAGTTTGCCCATGCCCTTCGCCCGTTCAAGCAGCCGCGCGAGGCCGTTGCCGTCAAGGGATTTGAGCGCCATGGCCGAACCGACATAAATGATTTGGGAAGCTTGAAGGTCTTGGTCCAAAATCATGTGTTCAGCAAGCAGCTCGTTCGCGCCATGCAGGAAAGCGAAATGCCGTTCGCCATTATTCTCAGACAGCACAATGGATGTCGAGGTAGGCGCGCCGCCCATGATGACCCCGCTCATGTCGACGCCTTCCCTGCAGGCGTTTTCCATGATGAGATGGCCCATGACGTCATCGCCGACCACGCCCACGGCCTTCACTTTTTTGGACAGCCGGCTCAGGGCGACAGCGGCATTCAACGCGTCCCCGCCCGTGAAATACCCGATGCGCTGGATGGGGCAGGTATCGATTTCCATGATATTTTTGCTGACAGGGGATACAATGATATCGCCGACCAGGAGGCCAACGCAAAGGACGTCAAACACGACCCTACCACCCTTCTACATCAAAGCGAACAGCTCCATTTTTGCCTTCGCGAGGGCATAACCGGCTTCTCTGGAAGGCCCGAACAATCCAGGCACGTTGTATTTGAAGCCCGGCTTGCTTTGCGTGGCGGTATACGCCTCGCCAAAGGCCTTCACAAATTCCGTGCAGATATTGACCTTGCGGATGCCGCCGCGTATGGCCTCCCGCACCATTTCGTCTGGTGTTCCCGAACCGCCGTGCAGCACCAGCGGCACGTCCACTTTGGCGTTGATTTCCCGCAGCCGTTCGATGTTCAGCCTGGGCGCAAATTGGTAAAGCCCGTGGGCGGTGCCGATAGCCACGGCAAGGCAGTCCACGCCGGTTTGCGCCACGAAATCAAAGGCCTCATCGGGCTTTGTCTGGCTTTCTTCTTCTGATTCAACATTGCCTTCAGAACCCGCAAGAACGCCCAGCTCCGATTCGCTGGATATCCCGAACTGTTTGGCGAGCGCCACCACTTGTTGGGTCAACGCCACGTTTTCCTCGAAAGGCGCGTGCGAGGCGTCGATCATGATGGAGGTGTATCCATTTTCTGCCGCGTCCCGGACTTCGTCGAAGTCCATGCCATGGTCGTAGTGCAGCGCCACGGGGATGTCGACATCCGCCGCGACGGCGCTGGCGATTTTGTAGAGCTTGTCGCAGCCGCCGGCGTAGTCCCGCTCCAGGCCGCCGCTTTGCAGGATCACAGGCAGGCCCAGGCCGTTCGCAGCGCTTACAACTGCTTGTGCGGAATCAAAAGACCAGAACTCAAACGCGCCGATGGCGATGCCTTTTTCCCCGGCGATTTGCAGGATGTCTTTCATTGGAACCAGTTTCATAGATTCTCCTTATCTGTAAGCTCTTTTCGCATCACCATAAACCCGCCCCGTGCTTTTTCCTCAGCTACGACAAACCCAAGCTTCTCATACATCCGAAGGGGGCCTCTGCAATCCCATTCGTACCGTTCTGTCCGCGCAACGGGGAAACCTACAATGGAAGCATAGCCTTCGGCTCTCGCATCCTCGCAAACATGGGCGAGGAGCGCGGTGGCGACACCCTTCATGCGGTATTCCGGGGCGATCATAAAACAAATCACGGCCTTTTCCCGGTTTTCGGCCGGCGCGTGAAAAGGCACGTCGTGGTATGGTTTGGCAGGATAATTCGCCCTGTCGTTGGCGTTGCACCAGCCGATGGATATGCCGTCAACATAGGCCAGGTACCCCCTCAGGATGCCCGTTGCAATCTGCCGCGCGGCTTCTTCCCGCGACACAGGGCCGGGATTTACCTTTGCCTTGTGATATGTTTTTTTATACTCCGTCTTGGACATCTGAAAGACCTGGCAATAGCATCGATAGGGGGAATCATCCGTGAACGCCCGATTTTCAAAGAAATCGAAATAATCCCCGGCAAGCTCCGGTGTGAGAGGTTTGATTGCAATATTCATATACTACTCCAATCCTACCAGCTTCAGCGGCCCATCCCGCAGGATCTGCTCCGCGATGAACGCGGCGCTTTCCCGGGTATACATGCCCGCATCTATGCGATCAGCTAAAACTTTCGCTGTGGTTTCCCGTACGAGCCTTGCCTTGGCGTAGGCCCATTCCATGCAGTAAGCGTCGCTGAAAAAGCCCACCTGCTTGTTCGCGGCCACCATGTCCAGCCGCTCGCAGAGCACCTTTTCGATGAAGGAAACAAAGAAGTTATGCCACCAGTAGCCCGTGAGCGCGACATTCGGGAGCTCCCGGCACAGCGTGCAGAACGCCTGGTTCTGCGCCATATTGGAAACGGAAAAGCAAAACATGATGCTCGGATATTTTTCGATGATGCCCGCGATTTCGAGGATTGTTTCCTCCCGCATGATGCTGCCGGTTTCGTAGGGCAGCGGCTCCGCGCCGATGGAAAAAGCCAGCGGCGTTTTGATCCCCCGCGCGGCGTATTCATCCAAAAACTTTTCGAAGATGTAGCAGGCGTAGACATCGCGCTCGTATTCCCCCGCGGTTGCCCTGTTCTGGATGGCCTGGGCCATTTCCTCGTCCGTGACGCCCAGCCGCCATTTGATCACCGTGGTAATGTGCGAGGTCACGAAAATCAGATTTGTCTCGAAGGGCGTTTTGTCGATGTAATGGGCGATGGCCAGCTTGACGTCGTCGATGCTGTTGATCTTCTTCTCGAAGTTATAATCGCTTTGCTTGCAGGTAACCGGCAGCGGGTCGCGGGGGCCGTCGCAGTTGTAGGCGTATTCCAGCTCAAACAGGGCGGTGTCGTAAACGCCCCACTGCGCCCTGGTGAAGAACGACCACTCCAGGGAATAGGTGAACCGGTCGTCCAGGCTCCCGTCGAAGCGGCGGCAGATTTCGGTATTGCTTTTCATGATCCCGGCTTTGTCCATGACCTCGTAGGCCCGCTCTTTATCGCAGCCAAAGCCTTTGATGATGCCGTCGAGCTCCCGCCAGTTTTCCAGCGTGATGGGTTGATCCCAATCGTAAAGCTCTTTGAGGATGATGTTCATCACATAATAGCAGCTTGTGTTTTGGATGTACTTGATGTACGGGATGGCTTCGACGATCCTGCGCTCGATTTCTTCTTCGCCGGCGTCGTCCACGAGCCGGTTGCCGGAGGGGCAGCCCGCGCTGTAGAGATCGGAAATCACCATGTGGTAAAGCAGGATGTCGTGCAGCCCCCTTGCGGAAGGGTTGGTCGCCTTGATATGCGTGTGGACGTCGAACATCTTGATGCCGGCCAGGGTTTCTCTCATGAATTCCAGGTTGGTCATGTGTGCGTTCCTTTCTTGAATATGATTGGTATATTACTGTGTCAGCATGTAGGGGTGGCTTGCGAGCCACCCGCTGATAAATATAGGTTTATTTAAGATGCGGGCGGCTCACAAGCCGCCCCTACAGCCACCGCTTCCTCCGCCGCCAGCGCCCGGCGCTGCGCCATTTCAGCTTCCACCTGGCGCTTGAGGGAATCCGGGTATTTCAGCAGGAACAGGGGGATCAGCGCGAGCAATAGGCCGAACGCGGGCCCCAGCATGAACAGCGGCCAAACCCATTTCTGAAAATGCGCGTTCTGGGGCACGCCCAGCTCCACGCGGTCGGCGCTGAACTGCAAAAACTCCAAGGTGAGCCCCTGGGCGTAGCGCTTGATGGCGCTGTTCATCTTGCCCGTGAGGTTGCGCACCGACATTGTGATGCCCTCCGTGCGCTGGCCGGTTTTCCACTCCACGTAGTCCACGCTGTCGCTGAGCATGGAGCGCTGGGCGATGCCGAAAATGCTGTTGGGCAGGTAGGCGATGCTGTCCAGCAGATAGACCAGCGCGAGCCGGGGAAGCGTCGCGATGCCGACGAGGCTGCGCAGCACCCGGGAAGCGGCTTCCGTGACCAGGGAGATGATCAGGATGCGCTTCATGCCCCCCACGCGGTCGGCGATCTTCGTGGCGAAAAACTTCATGGCCGTGCCCGGCAGCCCCGAAACCATGGTGAAGGCGGTGACCAGCACCGTGGCGGGTACGGGCTTGCCAAACACATCGATGTGCAGCTGCTGGAATATATAGGGGTCCGTCACGATGGGGCAGCAGGCGCGCAGGAGCTCGCTGGCGAGAAACAGCAGCAGGATGTGGTTGTGCCGCAGCGCGCCGAGATTCCGGAACAGGGAGGCTTCCTCCCCGGGCAGGGAGCGCACCCGTTCCTTGGCTTTCAGGGCAAGCAGGGCCTGGAACCCGCCGGTCAGGCAAAGCGCCGTGGCGAACAGGAAATAGACCTGCCGCTGGCTGAGCCCGAAGGCGCCGTTGCCGGTGAGCATGGGCAGGATCAGCCCCGGCAGCAGCGAGCCCAAAAAACCGCCGTTGTCCCCCCACTGGACAGCCCGGGCCCGCTGGGCCGAAAGGGGCGAAATCGCCGCCGTCATGCCCCACATCGCGGTGTCCTGGAAGGAGAAGAAGACATCCCAGAGGATATAAATCGCGGTGGCATAAAAGATTGTCGCGTTCATGCCAAAGTCCCATTTGATAAATAACAGGAACGAAAGCACTGCCGTAACAGGCGCCATGTATTTGACCCAGGGCAGGAGTTTCCGGCCGTCCTTAAAGCGGTGGGCGTCGATCAGGGCCCCCGCAATCGGATCGTTCAGGGCGTCGAACGCCATTGTGAGACCGGTCATTTTCCCCACGGTGCCGGGGTTGATTTTGAGCACGTTGGTGCAGAAATGGAAGAACCAGTTGCCTCCCGCCATGCTGGTGACATGGCTTTGCCCCATGAAGCCCAGGGCGAAGAGGCTCAGCTCCCTGCGGGGGATTTCGTCGGGCTCTAGCCCGGGCTCCGGGCCGAAAAACCAGCGGATCGGATTTTTGACTGCCAAACAATCATCTCCTATTTATCCAATTGAAATCGCGTATATCACAGGCGCAAAGGCTTTGTCGATTGCGTTAATTGTCATGCGCTTCAGGATTTTTTCACCATCCGCGGGCAAGGCAAGCAAATTGACGGCATAGCACTCCCAGTCATGATTCTGCGTGATCTTCGCGACGCGGGGGGCGCAAACGGCCATGGCGTTGACGCGGGAGTCCCGGCCGATGAGAGACGCCGAAGCGAGCTCCATGCCGTGCCGCAGAGGAACGCGCCGGACCGTGCCGTCTTCATACGCAAGCGTGATTTCCGCCGCGCTTTCATTGAATTTGCCGCGCATGGGGTAGCCGTCAAAGTAAGTCACCGCGCCGAAAATATAGACGTGATCGACCTGCCGCCCCACCGGGATATCTACTTTCGCGCGCTTGCCCCGCAGAATAATCGGCCGCCCCTCCGGGATTTCGCATGGAAGGCCGGCCAACGAGGTAAGCTTCCGGCCAATGTGGATCCCCATATGCTCTTTATGTATCGGCGTTTTCCAAAAGCGCTTCATGCGGAATTTTGAGCGGATGCCTTCCCACAGCTTGTCGTTTTCGGCTCCATAAAACATGGATAAGTCCAGCGGGGTCAGCGCTTCTTCCATTTCGGAAACGGCTTCGGGATATTCCTCCAGCTCGAACAGCGGCTCCGGCTTCTTGTCCACCAAATTGAAGAATTCGATCATCATGTCATAGGCCGGCTTGCGGTTTCGGTTGCGGTCCACGAGGCCGTCGCTGAGCAGGCCGTCCTCGCAGCCGGGCAGCGCGCGGGAAAACTGCCAGATGTCCTGCCACTGCCACCAGCACATGCCGTTGATGTGCGGCTCATTCTCCGGCGCGTGGGCCAGAGGGGTGATGATGCTCTGGAACAGCTTGATGAGGTTCGCGTTGTAGTGGATGTACCAGCCGCCCCACTCGGTGAAGACCAGGGGCTTGCCCCGCTGGATTTTCGCGGCCTTCCCCATTTTTTCCCCTTCGAAGCAGTAGGGGTGCTGGGTGTAGAAGTCCATGCCGACTTTATCGAAGACGCGCTTGTTTTTGCGGTCCTTGTCACAGCTGGCGCCGGAAAGCAGCCGCGTGGGGTCCAGCGAACGGCACATGGCGTGGCCGCGTTTGAGGTAATCCATCGCGCCGCCCAGGGGGCATTCGTTGAAAAACAGCCACGCGACGACAGCCGGGTTGGAGCGGTCGCGCAGCACCGTGCGCCGCATGATTTCCAGCGCGCATTTCTTCACGAAGGGGTCCGCCATCCGGTGCCACCAGAGTCCCGGCTCCTCGCTGACCATCAGGCCGATTTTCGCCGCGTACTCAATCGTATAGCGGCTGTGGGGGTAGTGCACCAGGCGGATAAAATTCGCGCCCGTCCCCTTGACCAAATCCAAATCCTGCTCAACCTGACTGCGAGACAAACTAAATCCCTGGCCGTCGCCCCACATGTCGTGCCGCGCCACGCCCTTCAGGAAGGTCTTCACGCCGTTCAGATAAAAGCTCGCGCCCTTGACGATGAATTCCCGGAAGCCGACGTCTAAACCTTTGCCATCGTTCATATTGCCGCTGGCAAGCTCGATTGACAGCTGATACAAATGCGGGTTCGCCGTGTCCCAAAGATGCACGCCTTCCAGGGAAAATGACAGGGAGCAATTGGGCTTTTTGCTCTTGGGCGTCCTGCCATTGGTGGTACTGCTGCCGGCCGCGTTCGCGGGAATCAGAGCCTCGCAGGCGCTTTCGGCAATCACGCGGCCATGATAAGAGAGCTTTGCCGTTATATTCGCGCTGGCCTGTTCGCTCGTCTGGTTAAATAACCAAAGGTTCAGCGTAGCAGCAGCGTCATTAAAGTTATCTTTGAGCGTTGTGATCCACTGAGTGTCTGCGATACCGACCAAGTCGGCGATCTCCAGCCACACGTCGCGGGAAATGCCGCCGTAGTCCTCCCAGCCGTTTGTGGGGCCGAACGCCGCGTTGATGTCTTTGACCAACACCTCGACAGTATTCTCCCCCGGCCTGGCGCAGGCGGTGATGTCGAAATCGTAGAACACGTAGGGCAGCATATCGCCCATGAAAACGCCGTTCACCGTAACAGCGCCTGTATAATGCACGCCCTCAAAGTGAAGGATCACGCGCTTGCGCGCGATTTCCGGCAGGGCGAACGCGCGGGAATAATGCGCGTCCCCCACGCAGAAATAGCAGGAGGGCACATGCCTTTTCTGAACAGGGCCGCCAGGCACCCGCCAGTCCCATAGGCCATTCAGGGAAATGATCTCTCGCATCGCTGATCCTCCTATCTCTTTTGCTATCTTATCATACAAGCAGTAAAAAAGCAAGAAATACTTCTTGCAATTCCATCATTTTTTTGTTAAAATAGACGAAGACCAAAAGAAAGGGCTGTACTATTATGAATCCGTTGCGCGTCACCATTTGGAACGAGTATTGCCACGAGCTGGAAGACAAAAAGGCGAAAGCAAATTATCCCGAGGGCATTCACGAATATCTGCGCGGCGCTTTGCAGGCGGACGACCTGGAAATCCGCACGGCATGGCTCAAGCAGGACAAAGAACACGGCCTTTCGAAAAAACTCCTGGAGCGAACCGACGTGCTGATGTGGTGGGGGCATATGCACCACGAAAAGGTGAAGGACGAAATCGCGCAGCGGGTGGTTGACCGGGTGCACGAGGGCATGGGCTTCATCGCCATGCATTCGGCGCATATGTCAAAGCCGTTCCAGCGGCTCATGGGCACGCCGTGCACCCTGCGCTGGCGCGAGGCCGACGAGCGCTGCGTCGTCTGGAACGTGAACCCGGGCCATCCCATTACGCAGGGCGTGCCGCTGCATTTCGAGCTGCCCATGGAGGAAATGTACGGCGAAGCCTTCCTCATCCCGCAGCCGGAGGAATTGATTTTCATCTCCTGGTTTGAGGGCGGCAACGTCTTCCGCGGCGGCTGCACGTTCACCCGCGGCATGGGCAAAATCTTCTACTTCCATCCCGGGCACGAGACCTACCGCTCGTTCCACAACGGGCATGTGCAAAGGGTATTGGCCAATGGGATCCGCTGGGCCGCGCCCGCCGGGTTCCGGGCGTTCAAGGAGCTTAAATCCGGGGATGTTATGAAGAAGCTATAATGAAAGAAAGGCGCTAATAAAATGAATACAAAAGAACCATTTTCCCAATTGAGCTTGGAAGAGGTGAAGTTGTTGCGCGCAGAGGTAATTTCTTTCATGAGCGAGAGGCAGCAGTTGATTCAACTGCTTTATACTGGCGTGGCGGCTTTGCTGGCATTCGCGGTTAATTCAAAAAACGCTTTGATGTGCCTTATTCCTTTTTGCATTATTTTTCCAACCTATCTGATGGTACGAAACAAAAATCAGGGGATCCAGAAAATCGGTGCGTATTTACAAGTTTTCGGGCCGGATTTTCGTTGGGAGCAATTATCATTTGAGTTGAATGCAAAGACCAGAAAGAAAACCTCACGGAACTATGTGGCAAATAGTTTTATTTTTCCATTCTCATTGCTGGGGTTTGTGTCCGTAGGCCTATTTTGCTTTTTTATGGATTGGGAATCAGTTCCTTCTGTTGTTTCAATTTGCAAGCTATGCCTGGGATTGGTCTGTTTAGTCACGACTGTTTTCATGTTAATTAAGTACGATAACATTGATAAACTAAAGGCGTTCTATATAGCTGAGTGGGAGAGCATAAGAGAAAAGGGGTTAGCGGACGAATAGCATTCGTCCCCGAAATTTTTGTTATTATAGGCGTCGAATATTATTCGACGTACTGCTAAAAAGAAACGTTACATCCAATAGATAAAAGGAGTATCAGCATGCCAACCAAAAAACTGAACATCGGCATCATCGGCTGCGGAGGGATCGCCGAGGCGCACATCAAAAGCTACCTCAAGCAGCCCGACGCGGAAATCGTCGCGGCGGCGGACCTGGTCCCCGGCAAGGCCGAAGCCCTCATGAAACGTTTTGGCCTGAAGAACGCGCGCTGCTATCCGGATCACCATGCCATGCTGGAAGCCGAAACCGGGCTGGACGCCGTGAGCGTGTGCACCTACAACCGTACCCATGCCGAATGCGCCATCGACGCGCTGAACCACGGCGTGAACGTGCTGCTGGAAAAGCCCATGTGCGTCACCACGGAGGAAGCCGTGGAGATCATCCGGGCCGAAAAGGCCAGCGGCAAAATTCTCAGCGTGGGTTTCCAGCCCCGCTTCGACGCCAATATGCGCAAGATCAAAGAGATCGTGGATTCCGGCGCGCTTGGCAAGGTATATTATATCCAGACCGGCGGCGGGCGGCGGCGCGGCATGCCGGACAACATCACCTTCGTGGAGGAAAGCACCGCGGGCCTTGGGGCGCTGGGCGACATCGGCTGCTATTCCCTGGATATGGTGCTGCGGGCCATCGGCTACCCGAAGCCCCTCACTGTCAGCGGGTATACCTCCAATTATTTCGGCACGAGCCCCAAATACAACACCGGCACCGACCCCGCCCGCTTTGAGGTGGACGATTTCGCGGCGGCCTTCGTGCGCCTGGAGGGCGATGTCGTGCTGGATTTCCGCATCAGCTGGGCCATGCACGCGGACACCCCCGGCGACACCATCCTCTTCGGCACCGACGGCGCGTTGCGCATTCCCTCCACCGACTGCTGGAACGGCTCCGTGGGCGGAAAAATGACGCTCTACTATGACAAGGCCGGGAAGCGGGCGAAGAAGACCTTCCCCATCCTGGATAAAACGTGCGGCTGGAACACCCTGTGGCTGCGGAAGATCCGCTCCTTCCTGGACGCCGTTCAGCAGGGCGGCCCAAGCCCCATCCCCTCGTCGGAAATTCTCATCAACCAGGCCATCATCGACGGCATTTTGCAATCCGCAAGGCTTGGCCGCGAGATCGCCATTGAAATCCCGGTGGTTTAGAAACGGGGGCGCTGCCCATGCATCCTCTCCCGCTGATCCCCATGCCCAACGGAACAACGCAAATCGAAGACCGGCATATCGCTCTTCCTGCTGTGCTGCGGGTGGATGCAGGGCCGTTTGGCCTTGAATTCCTCGAGGTGTTCGCACTGCGGGCGGGCATCGCGCTTACCCTGAATAAGCCGGCATTTCTGCATATTGCTCGTGATGAAAGCCTTGCCTCGGAAGAATACCATCTTCTTGTGCGGGAGGATGGCATCCGGATCGGGGCCGGGTCGGAGCGGGGCCTCTGCTGGGCGCTGGCGACCCTTGCCGCCTTGGCTGGGGACGGCGGCGTTCCCTGCTGCGACATCGCGGACGCCCCGCAATATGCCCACCGGGGCTTCATGATGGACTGCGCGCGGCACTTTTTTCCGGCGGAAACCGTGAAGGCGATGATTGAGCTGGCTTCCCTGGCAAAGCTCAACGTGTTCCACTGGCATTTGACCGACGACCAGGGCTGGCGGATCGAAAGCCGCGTGTATCTGGCGCTGCACGGGCAACATACGCCGGAGCAGGGCGCGCCCGAATATTATGCGCAGGACGAGATCCGGGAGATCGTCGCGTTCGCGCGGGCGCGCGGCGTGGAGGTCATCCCCGAGATCGATTTGCCGGGCCACGCCGGCGCCATCCTTTCCGCCTACCCGCAGCTGAGCTGTACGGGCAGGCCGGTGCGGCTCACCGGCGCGCCGGGCATCCGCGCGGTCATCCTCTGCCCCGGCAAGGACGAGGTGTTCGAATTCCTGTATCCCCTGCTGGATGAAATCGCGGGGCTGTTCCCTTCGCGGCGCATCCACATCGGCGGCGACGAAGCCCCAAAAGGGGAATGGCGCAAATGCCCTGATTGCCAGCAGCGCATGGAGGAAGAGGGCCTCGCGGCCCCGGAGGATTTGCAGGGCTGGTTCACGGCGCGGGTGGCGGATTATTTGCGGATACGCGCCAAGCAATGCGTTTGCTGGAACGAGAGCCTGCAAGCCGCGAATCTGCGCGGGGATATCCCCGATATCGCCATTCAATACTGGGCGGAGGTCAGCAAGGCGGGCTCCGCAAAGCGCTTTTGGAAGCAGGGCGGCGGCTTGATTTTCTCCGAGCAGTTCCGCGCCTACCTTGATTTTTCCTATGGCACCGTCACGTTGAAGCGGGCCTATCGCTATCAGCCGGGATTACCCGGGTTCCGGGGCAAAGGCCTCCCGGCGCTCGGGTTGGAGGCCTGCCTCTGGTCTGAATTCGTGGATACGCCGCAGCGGCTGGCATTGCAGGCCTTCCCGAGGCTGTATGCCATTGCCGAGGCCGCCTGGACCCATCCGCAAAATAAAAGCTACGCAAATTTCCGCGAGCGGCTATCCCGATGGCTGGGAAAAAATCCCGGCATCGGTTTTACCCAGCCGGAAGATGCCGACCCCCGTTGGCTCGCACGCCGCCGCGGGCAGATCGGCTTTTTGCGCGGGCAGAAAAACGCGCTGAAGCCGGAAGAAAACGCCGGCGTCGGCGGGCCGGTCCACTGGAGATACCTGCTGCGCTGGGTTAAGAATTATTTGTGTTGAGATAATGCCTTTGCGAAATTTATACTCCCCCTCTTCACAAGATAAAAATTGCGTAAATGTGAATTTGGCCGTCAGAAGCCCCCTCTCAGAGGGGGCCGCAGTTCCCAAGTTGCGCATAAAGATTCACAATTTTGCGCCGCCTATGTGGGGGAGTTCAATTCTGCAAGAGCTCTAATTGAATCTGGGAGGTAACATATGCGAAAATACAAGCTCACAGTCATTGGCGCGGGTGACCGCAAGGAATGCAAGGAGCAGACAGGCAAGGTGCTGGCCATCGGGATGCAGTACCGCAACATCCCCTGGTTCCGCGCGTTCCAGCGCGCCGTGGAGCAAAACCTCTTCGGGGAAAACATGATGGTCCATTTTTCGGACATCCGGGAAATCCGGCCGAAGATTGCCATGCGCGACGCGGTCTATGGCAACGGCGGCCCCCTGGCGGACATGGCACGAAGTGACAGGGTGCGCTTTAAGTCGCAACAGATTAGATTCACGCGTTCCGGGGCAAAAAAGTCTTGCTAATTCGAAGGCCTTATGCTACAATAAAAATGAATCCGGAAAGGTGTGAGCGATGATGAAGCTTGAGACGGAGTGGCCGCGGTGCCCTTCCTGCGGCGAGCCAATTTTTAAAAGGGACATAAAATGCCGGACGTGCGGCGCGGCGCTCAGCGTGGAAGGCGAGCCTGCCGCAGAGGAGGCGGCGGCAACCTCCAGGCTCAGCGACGAGGAACTGGGAAATAAGCTGCGTACCAGGCAGATCATGAGAATCGTTGCCCTGGCAATGGTCGTCCCGCTTTTGATCGCGGCTTTCATTACCCTCGTGTTTTCCCTTTCAGAGGGTGATGTGATGTACTGGCTGCTCGAGGTCCTGATTCTGGCCGCCGTCGTGTACTGCGCGCTGTACAATTGGGGCTCCAAGGGCTATATGAAACAGCTTCTGAGCATCAACATCGTGCAGGACGCCCTGGGCGAGGTGTTTGAGGACTGCAAATACAGCTACGGGGAGCGCCTGAGCGGCTCCTTGATCGAGGAGGCGCAGCTGGTTTCCGGCTGGACGAGTATTTCCGGCAGCGACCTTGTCGAGGGCAAATACAGGGGGCGCGGCATCGAATTTTCGGATATCAAGCTGGAAAAAATCACCTACCGCACCGACGGCGAAGGCAATGTCCGCAAAAAAAAGCGCGTGCTGCTGTTCAAAGGCCATTGGCTGGTGTTTGAGCTCGGGCGCGAGCTGCCGGCGACCGTCCGTCTGAGCGAGAGGGGCGGGCGCAGGGCGGGGCAAGTGCTCAAGGGGATGGCCAAGGGCGACGTGGAAACCGAAAACGCGGCCTTCAACCAGCAGTTCCGCATCCAGGCGGAAGACCCGCACACCGCGTTCTATATTCTCACGCCGCATTTCATCGAGCATATCATGGCGGCGGACGCCGCGGCCATGGCCCGCACAAGCATGTGCTTTAAAAGCGGCCGCGCGCATATCGCCCTGGACACCGGCCGCGATCTCTTCGAGGTCGGCGGCAGCGGAAAGGATATTCCCGCGCTGCGGGCCCGCATCAAATCGGAAGTCAGGTATCTCACGGGCATTTTGGATGAGCTGTTGCAAAATACCTATTTATTCGGAGAGGAAAACCGGGCGCAAGAGAACTAAAAGGAGGCTTTATGATGGAAATCGGCAAACGACATGCATGTCCCTCCTGCGGCTGGTATCTGAGGAAGCAGGGCATGCGGTGCCCTGTTTGCGGCGGGTTGCCGGGCCCGGACGGCGCGGTAACGGCCTCCCGGCTCAGCGAGGAGGAGCTGGCCGCCGGGCTGCGCTCCGGCCGCCTCATCGTGACGTTGTCCCGGCTGGGTATGGCGATATGCATCGCGGCGGCGGTTGTAACACTTGCCTTGGCGCAGTGGGCCGTTCTTGTCCTGAGCCTGCTGGCGCTCGTCTTCTTCGTGGCCCTGCATATTTATCACGGGAGCAGGATGAAGCACCTTGTCGCCGTCAACATCGTAAGAGGCGCCCTGGACGAGATGTTCGACGTGGAAGCGTACAGCCACCAGCATTATATCGGCTCCGCCACAATTGGGGAGGCTGGCCTGGTGCGCGATTGGAACGAATGCAGCGGCAGCGACTATGTGAAGGGCAGCTACAAGGGCGTGCAGTTCGCTTTTTCGGACATCAAGCTTGTGGACGTGCAGGAGAGCACCGACAGCGACGGCGGCACGACCCAGACCAGGACCACGCGCTTCCAGGGGCAATGGATCGTGCTGGACACGAAAAAAGCCATCGAGCATCCGCTGCGCCTGCGGGAGCGCCCGCAGCGCAGGCTCAGCGGCAAATACACCAAATCCAAGAGCGACGTGGAGACCGAAAACGAGACCTTCAATACGAAATTCCAGATCCTGACCCGCGACCCCCATACGGCGTTCTATGTCCTCACGCCCCACTTTATGGAAACCATCGTCAGGCTCGACGAGCGGGCGAACGCCAGGACATATCTGGGCTTCCTGGGTCAGCAGGTGCACGTTGCCGTGGACAATGGGCGCGATTCCTTCGAGGTTAAAAAATCGGCCGACGTCAAAAATCTGCCCCAGCTGCGTACCCGCATCCAAGGCGAAATCAGTTATATCATAGCAATTGTGGACGAGCTTCTGCAAAACAAATATTTATTCGGAGAGGAGAATTAGCATGGAACCCATCGCAATTATCATCCCTATAGTCATCCTTCTGGCAATACTGGTCCCTGTTGTTTGGTGGATCAAAACAGGCAACAGCTTCAAGCGCAAGACACTCAAGATCGACGAGGCCCTGTCCGGCATCGAGGTCGCCCTGACCAAGCGCTGGGATATGCTCACGAAGCTCCTTGACGTGGCGAAGGGCTTCGCGGCCCACGAGAAGGAGCTCTTCAGCCAGGTCATCGCCCTGCGCCGCGGCATGAGCGTGGAGGAGCTCGGGCAGGCCGGCGCGCAAATGGACGCTGTGGCATCCCGCCTGAACGTGGTGGCCGAGGCCTACCCGCAGCTGCGCTCGGCGGATACCTTCGTGCAGCTGCAGGGCGGTATCCGCGACGCCGAGGAGCATCTGCAGGCAGCCCGGCGGCTTTACAACAGCAACGTGACGTCGTTCAATACGGCGATTGCCGTGTTCCCGGGCAGCATCGTGGCCAACGCGAAGCGCCTGGAAAAGAAAGCGCTTTTCGTCGCCGAGGAGGCCAAGAAAGCGGACGTCGAGATGAAATTTTAGCCTGGGGACGGTTCGATATGCAAATGAAAAAGAAAACCGCGCTGATCGTCATTTTGACATTGGTGGGCGCAGTCGTGCTCGCGGCGGTGTTTTATTATGCCCTTGTGGGCCTGCTTGTTGCCGCCCCGCAGCTTGATATTGCCTATAAAAACGCGCCCGCCGCGTACAACGCGATATTGGATACTCTGGCCGAGGAAATCGCGGGCCGCCAGGGTGAGCCGCTCGACCTGGAAGCTTCGGGTTACGCCGTCATTGACATCAACAAAGACGGCATTCCGGAGCTGCTGCTCCTCGCTGACGAGCCGGAAGGCTTTGCGCTCTGCGCGATTTATACTTTGGTGAACGACTTGCCGGTCAAGCTCGGCGAATACTGGAGCCGCAATCGCGGGTATCTTGCGGAAGACGGTATAATCTATAACATTGCTTCAAACGGCGCGGATTATACGCAGCTGCGCACTTATCAGCTGGAACCCGGCGCAAGCGAGCTGACGCTGCTGGCCTCGTATACGAAAGAAGATGAAAATTTCTATGAATTGTGGGACCGGTATGAACCGCTGGCCAACCAAATGGCGCTAGAGTTTATTCCAATTGGGCAGTGATTGCGGGTTGATGAAGCAAGTGGGGAAAAATATATCAAAGGAGAGAACAATATGAAAAGGCTATTTGCGATGATCCTCACCCTGGCAATGGCAGCGGGGCTGCTGACGGCAGCGGCGGTTCCTGCAAGCGCGGCGGCGGTGCAATGCGACAGGTGCGGCGGCACCGGCCTGTATGAGTGCTTTGAGTGCGCAGGCTTCGGCTATTATTATCGCTGCCCGGATCACCCAGGCCGCACAGCGTTCGACCCTGGGCAAGTATGCGATGACTGCGACGAGCCGCTGCCACTTACGAATCCGTGTGACGGCGGATGCGTGGACGATGGTGCCGGTTTCTACGTCACCGCCTGTTCCGAGTGCAACGGCACCGGTGCCACACGGCCCGATCCGCCGAAAAATCTGTCATTCATCCCTGGCGACGGTACAATCACGATGACTTGGGAAGCTCCGGACAATGACGGCGGAAGCCCGATCATTGGCTACAAAATCCAGCGCGGGATCGAAGGCTATCATGACGACGTCGTGAAGGTGGACTTAAGCCCAGATGTGTTTTCTTATACCTGGGACGGCCTGAAAAACGGCACTTTGTACACGTTTTATGTCTGGGCGGTGAACGATGTGGATCAAAGCTGGCCAACGACGGGGGAAGACGCGCCCGAAGGCCCAAGGGAACCCAGCAACACCTTCAAGCTCTGGGGCAAGCAGACCGGATGGGGAAAGACTCCGCTGGCTTGGTTTCTGCTTATCGTTTGTTTCGGTTGGATCTGGATGGCATTCTGATACAGGACGTTGAAGCAAAATGGGGGATAAAAATGTAAAGGGGAGAACAGAAATGAAAACAATACTGGCGATTTTACTGGCGGCGGCATTGCTGCTGGGCTTTGCGGCCTGCGGCAGGGAGGAGATTCCGGACCAGGCAAACGGCATCCTGGTGGCTGATTTCAGCGCGGGCAACCCCGAACCCAACCGGCAGGAGCATGACTGGGTCTATACCGGCGATCTTACCGTGGAGAACATTGCCATGGGCCTCAGCGAGCTCACCGGCATGCGCTTTGATGTGTCCGCGCAAATGGAAGGCAGCAAAGCGACCATTGACTGGAGCCCCGAAAGCGCCCTGCTGAGCGACGCGCCGATCGGGCAGAACGGGGAGTACCGGTTCTTCGACTACGACAGCCTGGTTTGGTTCCTGCTGGACAGCCTGCACCTGACCATCCTGAAGAACCTTCCCGATATCCGGGAGGTGTACTACACCATGGATGGCGGCAAGGAGCTGGCTCTGGAAAATTTGTGGTACCCGAAGTCCTTCACCCTCGACACCCCCTACATGGGCAGCGCGTTCTACCTTGCCCACGCGGGTGGCCGGGGCGACGACGAGGAGCCCGTCGATCCCGCGGACGTGCGTTGGGCAGGGGAGTATGGCAGCGAAAAGGGCATGCTGCACATCGTCAATTATGACGGCGCTTCCTTCCGCTTTACGCTGACAAGCGAAAATGATACGCCAATCGAAGGCGCGGCGGCCCTGGATCCCGAGAATCCGCTGTTCGCCGAATATATGCAGCTGTCGTTTTATTTCAATTTAAGCGACGAAACGATTAACTGCGCCGGCGGCGACTACGGCGCGTTTGAGGCGACCTATATCCGCACCGAAAACGCGGTAGGATGATAGACATTAGACATTAGATGATTAAACAATAACGCACATTTTGATTGAGGAAGGCGCTGACATGAAACGATTTTTTGCGGTATTGACGGCGGCGCTTGTGGCGGCGCTGCTGTTCGCGGCTTGCGGCAATCAAGCGGGCAGCGGCGAGGCATCTGGAACTGTGGACTCATATGACGGCCCTTGGTTGGGCTTCCAAGCCTCTTTTACACGCGAGGCGTCGAGCCAGTACGACAACGCCACGCTGCAGGTGAAGTATTTGGACAACGGCGTCGCGCTCTTCCAGTTCGACCTCATGGAGGGCAGCGAGGCGGAGGACCGGGCGGACACGCCGCGGCTCGCGGGCACGCTGCTCGTGGACGACGAGGGTTTCGCCGGCACATACGAAGGCTTGAAGGACGACGGCACGACGGCATTTGCCATTCGATTTGAATTGGCGGAAGACGGGCAGGCGATGGCCGTCACGCACACGGGCGATCTCCCCATCAGCCCGGACGGCGCATACAACTATGTCGACGCGTTCGTGGAGTGCAGCGAGGGCATGGCCCGCGCCCTCATCGAGAACCTGCCCACCGCAGCCACCTCCCTCAACAGCGGCATCGGCGCGTATACCCTAAACTACCCCGAGGAATATGTGCTCAATTATTTTTATCCCGTGACGGCCACCTTCGACGATACCGGGGCCGTGCTCGCGGCGTTTATCGTCACCGACGACCTCAGCGCCGTATACCGGCTCGATACCGAGGACGGCGTGCCGGTTTTGATCTACGGCGAGGCGCAAACGATGCTCGACCAGGTGATATATTTGCCGGCTGACGGCGGCGGAGAGGCGGTCTCGCTGCTGCCCGTGGTCCTGGATGGCGGGACATTGCTTGCGCCCGGCAAGAGCGCCAAGCTCACCCTGGAAGCGCCATATCCCTTCGCCTGCGCGTTCCGGGATTTGCTGTCCACGGACGACGCGGTCGCGGCAATTGATGCCGATGGCACGGTCAGGGCCATAACGCCGGGCACGGCCAGTATTTCCGGAACGCTTGCGATTGACGACGGGACCAAGGGCTTTTTGATGGATATTACTGTAACATAGAAAGGACATTTTTTATGAAAAAGTTACTCGCGTGGCTGTGCGCGGCGGCGCTGTTCTTCGCGTTTGCCGCCTGCGGCAAGGAAAAAGAAGACGGGCTCAAAATTGGCGGCTATGATGCCGTGCAGCTGGAAGAGGGCGTGTATTACGTCGACGTCGCGCAGCTCCAAAGCGACCCGGGCGAAAACCCCAGCGCCCTCGAATGCGCAAAAACCGCCTGGACCGCGCTGAAAAGCATGGATTTGCGGGCTGGGGACGGGGAGAGCATCCATATTTCCCTGATGGGCATTGATGGCGACGAAGGCGAAGACCGCTACGCCTATTCCGTGGGTATGGGCATGGACTACCTCACCGGCGACGATTTTGTCCAGGTGTATTCCCTTTGGGTGAACTACGCGGGCGACGTCTTTGCGTTCGTGGGCGGCGAAATGCTCGTATATTCCCCGGAAAGCAACGGTTGGGAGCCGGTTGCAGGAGGCCGTGGGGACGACTTCCCCATGGATGAGGAGCAGGCCATGTTCATCGTCAGCGAAATGCTGAAGGCGCAGTTTGCCGAGGGTATGGCGCTGGTCGCGAAAGGCGAGGACGAGGTCAACGGCCAGCACGCGTTCCTGTTCGACCTTGGCATGAATACGGAAGAAAAGTTCACCGCCGAGGAGCACTACGCCGTGACGGACGACGGCGAGGTGTGGCTGCTGGATATCCTTGCCAATGAGTGGCTGTCCGCGGCGGCGGGTTGATGAAATGAAACGCATAATGAGCCACAGGGCCAAAAGAGCCTTGTGGTTCATTGTGCTAAATTATGGCAATGGCATGCCGGGAAGATGTGAACGAAAAAGACTTGCATTCAGCCCGAGATTGTGATAAAATGGATTATCTGAGCAAAGATCATTTACGAATGGATGGAGGTCTGTGTTTTCATGTATGACGTGGCGATCATAGGCGCGGGGGTAATTGGCGCGGCGGTAGCGAGGGAGCTTTCGCGGTATGACCTGAAGATTGTGGCCCTTGACAAGGAAACCGATGTCGCCGCCTGCACGTCAAAGGCGAATTCCGGGATTGTGCATGCCGGGTTCGACCCCGAAGAGGGCACCATGATGGCAAAGCTCAATGCCGAAGGCAACGCGATGTATGATCAAATGTGCGAAGAGCTCAGCGTGCCCTTCCAGCGCAACGGTTCCCTCGTGATTGCGTTTGACGATGACCAGCTCGCCCACATTGGCAAATTATTGCGGCGGGGGCTTGCCAACGGGATCCCCGGCCTGTCCATTTTATCGCGGGAGGAGCTGCTGGCGCGGGAGCCCGCGGTGAACCCGGAAGCCAAGGGCGCCCTTCTGGCGGAAACCGCCGGCGTCGTGGACCCGATGCTCCTGACCATATCGCTGATGGAAAGCGCCATGATGAACGGCGCGGAATGCCGGCTGGGTTTCAAGGTAGAGGGCATCCGGAGAGAAGAGGGCTGTTGGAAGGTTATTTCCGGGGACAGCGCCATCATTGCCGAAAATGTGATCAATGCCGCCGGCGTCTGTTCGGACGACATCCACAACATGGTGGCCGAACCCGCCTTCAAAATCAACACACGGCGCGGCCATTACTTCCTGCTGGATAAATCGCTGGGCGCCGCCGTGACCCATACGCTGTTCCCATGCCCCACGAAAATCGGCAAGGGCATTTTGGTGGCCCCCACCGCCCACGGCAACCTGATCGTCGGCCCTTCCTCGGATGAAATCGAAGGCAAGGATGATGTCGCCACCACAGAAGAAGCCCTGATCAAAGCCGCCGAAGGCGCCAAGCTGCTGACGCCGAAGCTATCGGCGTGGCGAAGCAATATCCGGAACTTCACGGGCCTGCGCGCGGAGCCCGATACGGAGGACTTCGTCATTCAGGAAGTGGCTGGCGCGCCCCGTTTTATCGACGCGGCGGGCATCAAATCCCCGGGCCTCACGGCCGCGCCCGCCATCGCTCTGCATATCGTTTCCATTTTAAAGGAGCTGGGGCTTGCCCTGAACCCAAAAGAGAGTTTTGACCCGATTGTGAAGCGTGAATTTTTCAATGAGCTGAGCGAAGAGGAGCAGGCCGCCCTAATTGAGAAAAACCCCCTTTACGGCAGGGTGATCTGCCGGTGCGAAAACGTGACAGAAGGCGATATCGTGGACGCCATCCATCGCAGGCCGGGAGCGGCCACCCTCGACGGGGTGAAACGCAGGTGCCGCGCCGGCATGGGGCGGTGCCAGGGAGGCTTTTGCGGCCCCAGGGTGCAGGAAATCCTCGCGCGGGAGCTTGGTGTGTCCATGGTTGACATTGTGCTTGAAAAGAAGAATTCTTATATACTGACGGGGGAAACGAAATGATGAATTATGATATTGTTGTCATCGGCGGGGGGCCCGCCGGGCTCGGCGCGGCGGTGGAAGCAAAAAAGCAGGGGATTGCGCGCGTGCTTGTCATCGAGCGGGACGTGGAGCCGGGCGGTATCCTGAACCAGTGCATCCACAACGGCTTCGGCCTGCACGAGTTCAAGGAGGAGCTCACGGGGCCCGAATACGCGCAGCGGTTCATCGACCAGGCCCGGGAAGCGAATGTTGAAATTCTTCTTGATACGATTGTGATTTCCATCACGGAGGGCAGGCAAATCCGGGCGATGAACACGCAGGGTATCCTGGATATCCAGGCGGGGGCGATCATCCTCGCCATGGGCTGCAGGGAAAAGGCCAGAGGCGCCATCGCGATCCCCGGCGACAGGCCCAGCGGCGTGTTCACGGCGGGCGCGGCCCAGCGGTTCATCAACATCGAAGGGTACAACGTGGGCAAAAAAGTGGTGATCCTGGGCGCCGGGGACATCGGCATGATCATGGCGCGGCGGGTCGTGCTGGAAGGCGGCGAATGCGCCGCCGTCATCGCCAGAGGCTCCGTCATCAAAGGGCTGACGCGTAACGTGGTGCAGTGCCTGGACCATTACGGCATCCCGCTGCTTTATAACCATAACATCACGAGGATCAACGGGAAGGAACGCTTGGAAAGCGTGACCGTCGCGAAAACGGACGAGCGCAAGCGCGTGATTCCCGGCACGGAGTTCGATATCGAATGCGACACGCTGCTTTTGTCAGTTGGCCTTGTGCCGGAAAACGAACTCTCCAAAATGGCGGGGGTGCAGTTGGACAGGAAAACCAGCGGCCCGATCGTCAACGAAAGCATGGAGACCTCGGTCCCCGGTATTTTTGCCTGCGGGAATGTTTGCCAGGTGCATGACATCGTGGATTTCGTCACGGAAGAAAGCAGGCGGGCAGCCCAGGGCGCGGCGCGCTATGTGCGGGGCGAAACCGGCGGGGGCGAGTATCTCAACATGGTTGCTTCAGGCGCGTTGACTTACTGCGTGCCGCAAAAGGTTAATTTGTCTGTAGCGGGCGAGAAACTTGATTTGTTCATGCGGGTCGACGACAAGTATGACAAAGCCGCCATCGTGGTCAAAAACCAGGGGCAGGAACTCGCGCGGTTCAATAAGCGCAATCTGACCCCGGGCGAAATGATCAAGCAAAGCGTGAAGAAGTCCCTGTTCGAACACGCGGCGGGCGATATCGAACTCACATTGGAAATCGGAGGAGCCAAAGTATGACGGTAGAAAAAGATTTGGTATGCATTGTCTGCCCAATCGGGTGCAGGCTGAAGGTGTCCGGCGCGCCGGAGGACCTGAAGGTCAGCGGGAATATCTGCAAGAAGGGGATAGCCTACGCGTACGACGAAATCACGAATCCCACGCGTATGGTCTGCACCACCGCCAAAATTAAGGGAGGGATCCATCCGGTCGTCCCCGTGAAAACGGACCGGCCCATCCCGGAGAAATATAAGCTGGAAGTTATTCGTGCGGTGAACGGGATTCAGCTGGAATCCCCGGTGCGCATGGGGGCTGTGGTGCTGGCGGACCTGTTCGGCACCGGCGCGAACGTCGTCGCGGAACGGGATATGTGATAATATACGAACGAATACTCCCCCTCATCACATGATAAAAATTGCGAAGCTTTCATATTGGCCTGCCGTTATTGTCCCCCTCAGGGAGGGGGATTCTGACGATCAAGTCAAGATCATGTAAATTTGATCGTCAGGAGCCCCCTGACGAGGGGGCCGCAGTTCATCAGTCAAGCTGCACTTTTGCAATTCAGCGCAGCCTATGTGGGGGAGCTCAATTTAGTTGAAGTATGATTGATAAGGAGGTATTGCCATGGAACGACTTTTGTTAAAAACGCCGCCTGGGAGCCGCAAAGCCGTGGATCATTTGTTTGCCGGCCTGGGCAGGCGGGCGGCGCACGGCGAGCGGGGCATCTGCCCGGTGGAAACCGCGGCGGTATTTTTGCGTTTGTGCCAGGCCCAAAGCTGCGGGAAATGCGTCCCGTGCAGGATTGGGCTGAGCAGGATCGCCGAATTGCTCGACAGGATATTAGCTGGAAATGGGAAGCCTGCGGATGTGGAGCTGATGGAGAAAACAGCCCGCAACCTGCTGGATTCCTCGGACTGCGCCATCGGCTACGAAGCCGCCGAAGTGCTGCTGGACAGCATGGAGGCGTACCGGCAGGACTTTGATTCCCATGTGGAGCGTAGTGCCTGCGCCGCGAAGAATCACGCGGTCAATTGCCGCAGGTATTGTCCCGCCGACGTGGACATCCCCGGCTATATCGCGCTGTGCGGGGAGGGCCGCTATTGCGACGCGCTGCGGCTCATCCGCAAGGATAACCCCCTGCCGAGCACCTGCGCGCTGATCTGCGAGCACCCCTGCGAGGAATTCTGCCGCAGGGGCATTGTGGACGCGCCGGTGAATATCCGAGCCATCAAGCGGACCATTATTGAAAAATCCTTTGATACCCCTTCAGATGCCCATGGTCCGGATACCGGCAAGAAAATCGCGGTGGTCGGGGCCGGGCCAGCGGGGCTGACGGCGGCGTATTATCTCTCGCGCATGGGGCACAGCGTAACGGTGCACGAGAAGCGCCGCCGCACCGGCGGCATGCTGCGCTACGGCATCCCCGTCTACCGGCTGCCGGACAAATATTTGGATGCCGATATCAATGCGATCCTGGCCACGGGTGTGGAGCTTATCACGGAAATTGAGATAGGAAAAGATATCACCCTGGACGAGCTCCGGGAAAACTTCGACAGCGTGCTGCTGACGATCGGGGCGCACGGGGGAAAATCCCTGGGCATTGAAGGCGAATCCGGCAACGGCGTGCTGTCCGCGGTCCGGCTTCTTTCGGACATGGGCGACGGCAATCCGCCCGATTTCCGGGGCAAACGCGTCGTGGTGATCGGCGGGGGCAATGTGGCCATGGACGCCACGCGCACGAGCGTCCGCCTGGGCGCCGCGTCCGTGCGCTGCGCCTATCGGCGGCGTATCGACGATATGACCGCCCTGCCCGCCGAAATCGAGGGCGCGGTGGCCGAGGGCGCGGAAATCATCCCCCTGCGCGCGCCAGAGAAAATAGAGCTTGATCATAATGGAAACGTTACGGCGATATATCTAAAGCCGCAGATCATCGGCGAGTACAAGCGCGGCCGCCCCGCCCCAAGGAACGCGAACCTTCCGGCGGAGCGCATGGCATGCGACATTGTGGTCATCGCCATCGGCCAGGACATTGAGTCCGCATACTTCGGCGGCTGCGGCATCCCGCTCAAATGGGATATGCTCCAAACGCGGCTGAGCTGCGCCATTCCCGGGCTGCCGGGCGTGTTTGCCGGCGGCGACTGCTCCTCGGGGCCCTCCACGGTCATCAAAGCCATCGAGGCCGGCAAGGTGTCCGCCGCGAACATCGACGCGTATCTTGGGCTTTCGCATCGGATCGAATCGGGAATCGAGATTCCCTCCGCGCCATATAAGCAAAAGAGTCAGTGCGGGCGCGTGACGAACGCGGAGCGGGAAGCAGGTGTTCGGAAAAATGACTTTGATCTGATTGAACTGCCGGTGACGGATGAGGAAACGGCGCAGGAATGCGCCAGGTGCCTGCGCTGCGACCACTACGGGCTCGGCGCGTTCAAAGGCGGGAGGGATGTCAGATGGTAAAAATTAAGATAGATAACAAGAGCATAGAAGTTCCGGAGGGGACGACGATCCTGGAGGCGGCGGCGGGCGCGGGCATCAAGATCCCAACGCTGTGCTACCTCAAGGAGCGCAACGAGATCGGCGCGTGCCGGGTGTGCGCGGTGGAGGTCGAGGGCGGCGGCAGGCTCTGCGCCGCATGCAATACTCCAGCAGAAGACGGCATGACAATTTACACCAACAGCCCGCGCGCAAGGGAAGCCAGACGCGCGAATCTCGAGCTGATTTTATCCGAGCACAACAACGACTGCACCTCCTGCTGCCGCAACGGGAATTGCACGCTGCAATCCCTGGCGGACGACCTGAACCTGCCGGAAAACCCCTATCGCAAGCAATTTGCCGTGAAGGAATGGCCCCGGGACGCGTTCCTTGTCCGGGACGAATCCAGATGCGTCAAATGCATGCGCTGCATCAACGTGTGCGACAAGGTGCAGTCCCTGGGTGTCTGGGATACCCGGGGCACGGCGGCGCGTCTGACCGTCGGCGTAGCGGAGGGGAAGGCGATTGAGGAAAGCTGCTGCTCCCTATGCGGGCAGTGCGTGACCCATTGCCCCGTGGGCGCGTTGCGCGCAAGAGATGACACAGAGCAAGTGCTCCAGGCCTTATATGACCCGAAGAAAACCGTCGTCGTGCAGATTGCCCCGGCGGTGCGGGCCGCCTGGGGCGAGGACATTGGGCTTTCCCGCGGCGAGGCCACGGTGGGCCGGATGGTCGCCGCCGCCCGGGCGCTGGGGGCCAACTATGTGTTCGACACCAATTTTACCGCAGACCTCACCATCATGGAGGAGGGCTCGGAATTGCTCGCGCGCCTGGCGGAAAAAGAGAAGCATCCGTGGCCGATGTTTACCTCCTGCTGCCCGGGATGGGTCAGCTTTATCAAGTCGCAGTACCCGGAACTGGCGGCGAATCTCTCAACGGCAAAATCCCCCCAGCAGATGTTTGGCGCGGCGACGAAAACCTGGTTCGCGCGGCGCGCGGGCCTGGATCCGGCGAGCATCTTCTGCGTTTCCGTCATGCCCTGCATGGCCAAGAAGCATGAGAGCGCCCTCCCGGGGATGGACAGCGCTGGTACGGGCAGGGACGTGGACGCGGTGATCACAAGCCGGGAATTCGGCGCGATGCTGCGGGCCTGCCATGTCAACGCGCGGGAGCTGCCGGAGGAAGATTTCGACGACATCCTGGGCGAAAGCTCGGGCGCGGGGGTGATTTTCGGCGCGGCGGGCGGCGTGATGGAAGCGGCGCTGCGTTCAGCCTATGCCTTAGTGACAGGCAGTAATCCCGACCCGGATGCCTTTGCAATCGTGCGTGGATTGTCCGGGCGGCGCGAAGCGGCAGTGGAGATCAATGGAACGCCAGTCCGCGCGGCGGTGACCAGTGGCCTGGGCAACGCGCGGGCGCTCATCGAGGATATCATAAGCGGCAAGGCGGCGTATGACTTTGTTGAAATCATGGCATGCCCGGGCGGATGCGTGGGCGGCGGCGGCCAGCCCATCCGGGACGGCGAGGAGCTTGCGGGCGAACGCGCTCCCGTGCTCTATGCGCTGGATCAGCACGCCGCAACGAGATTTTCGCACGAAAACCCTTCTGTATTAAAAGCATATGAGGAATTCTTTGAGCATCCGCTGTCGCACAAATCGCATGAGTTATTGCATATAAAGCACTGACGAGGAGTTTCCCATGCACCGAGACACCATCCTGCGCTCAGGCTGGAAATTCCACCTGGGCGACGAGGAGTACGCCTATTACAAAGGCTATGACGACAGCGGTTGGCAGCCGGTGACGGTGCCCCATGACTGGTCGGTGGAATACCCCTTCGACCGGTCGTATTCCAGCGGCACGGGCTATCTGCGCGGCGGCGTTGGCTGGTACCGCCTGCGTTTCACTTTGCCGGAGGATATCAAGAGCAAGGCCGTGCGCGTTACCTTCGGCGGCGTTTACAAAAACAGCCGCGTGTGGTGCAATACGAATTATTTGGGCATGCGGCCCTTCGGCTACGCCACGTTTACATATGACATCACGCCATTTGCGGAGCCCGGCGAAAATGTCCTCGCTGTTCGCGCCGAGCATATTGATTTGGCGGATTCCCGCTGGTTTACCGGCAACGGCATCACCCGCGACGTGACGCTCACCGTCACGGATCCCGTGCATTTTGTGCAGGACGGCGTGTTTGTGTCAACCGTTTCGGCCGATAAAAATCAAGCGGAACTAAAAATCGCATGGCGGCTGCCAGCTGATGCGAAAGGTGATTTGGAAGCCGCGTTTGAGCTGCTTGATTTGGATGGCAATGTGGTTGCCGCCGCGGATGGCCCTGGAAATTCCGGGAGCGCAACGCTGCGTGTCAGTCAGCCAAAACTTTGGTCGCCGGACTCCCCTATGCTATACACGCTTGCTTGCTACGCGCTCAAAGACGGTTGCGCATGCGATGAACTGGAAATCAAAACCGGCATCCGCACGTTCCGGTTTGACGCCAATACGGGTTTCTGCTTGAATGGTAACCCAATGAAGCTCAAGGGCGTTTGCCTGCACCACGACGCCGGCGCGCTGGGCGCCGCGGTGCCGAAGGCTGTTTGGCGGCGCAGGCTTGGGAAAATCAAGGCGACGGGCTGCAATGCCGTGCGCACCGCGCACAACCCGCCGGACGCCCCGCTGCTGGACCTTTGCGACGAGCTGGGCTTTCTGGTGATGGACGAGGCCTTCGACGAGTGGGAGGGCCCGAAGAACAAGTGGTGGCAGGGCCACAATGTGTACCCGCCAAAGCGCGATGGCTACGCCGACGCCTTCCCGGATTGGCACGAGCGTGATCTGAGCGCCATGGTGCGGCGGGACAGGAACCACCCGTCGATTATTTTGTGGAGCGTGGGCAATGAGATCGATTACCCCAACGACCCTTACTGCCACCCGCTGTTTGAGTCCATGACAGGCAACAACGACGCGAACAAACCCGCGCAGGAGCGGCAGTACGACCCCAACAAGCCCAACGCCGAGCGCCTGGCGGCGATTTCAGCGCGGCTTGTGGCGATTGTGAAGGAACATGACCCCACCCGCCCCGTGACCAGCGCCCTTGCTTTCCCGGAGCTTTCGAACCAGATTGGTTACCCGGAGACTTTGGATATCGTGGGCTATAACTACAAGGAGCACCTCTATCGCGGGGACCGGGAAGCTTACCCGGACCGCGTGATTTATGGCAGCGAAAACGGCCACGGCGAGGCGGAATGGCTGGCCGTGAAGAACAATCCCGGCATCTGCGGGCAGTTTATCTGGACCGGCGTGGATTATATGGGCGAGGCCAAGGGCTGGCCTGTGCGCGTCTTCCCGGGCGGGCTGCTCACCACGGCGGGCTATGAAAAGCCCCGGTATTTCCACCGCAAG
>Ga0123353_10001377_pt1 | contig 29805 bp, 27 predicted proteins | sample TergutLab28metaG_3_FD_92763 | JGI IMG/M metagenome (GOLD analysis project Ga0123353, IMG submission 92763) | Labiotermes labralis P3 segment gut microbial communities from Petit-Saut dam, French Guiana - Lab288 P3 | ecosystem: Host-associated > Arthropoda: Insects > Digestive system > Gut ...
AACAAATTTTTTTAAAGATTTTTTATCATTTTCTGAAAGTTTAAATTTTTTTCTTGACATGATAATATATTAAACACAACACAATATAAATATATCCGAAAAATTAAATTTTCATAACAATATTCTATATTTATATAATTTAAAATTATTTAAGATAAATTTATAATATTATAGGATATAGATAATATAATAGGAAAATGAGAGTATAATTGGGGATTTTTGGGGATGTGATAAAAAGTTATATTTTATTAGTCCTACTTTTAAGTATGGTTTAGAAGCGATTTTAACATACTTTTTTAATTTTTTATTACTTCTAAGTAGATATTTTTTGAAGGATAAATAAAAATTCATTTTTGTTTTTATACAATATATTTTATCAAATATTATAAACTTTAGTTTTTACTATTATAATGGCTAACAATTATAAACTATTTAATTAACCATTTTTATTCCAACTTCTTTTTCTATTTTTTTGTAAATATTGTTTATATCTTCATTAATTTTTAGTTTTTCATCATAAAAAACATCATTTAATAAGGCACACAATTTTATATCAATTTTCTCTAATTGTTTATCATTTTTAAATTTTTCAATAAAACTTGATAATATTTTTATAAAATCATCTTTATTGGTTCCTGAACGTTTCAATGTTTCATTTTCAATTTTCTCTAGGTAGTCAGTTATAATTTTTTTAATGTCATCTGGGATATAATAATAGCTAAATATATCACTTCTAATTTCTTTTAAATACATATAAATATAGAGTTTATTAATGAATATTGATAGTTCTTCATTTTTTATCATATTTCCATCTGATGCAAATTTTAGTATAGCATTATGAATATTATCTCTAAAAAGATTATAGTTTAAAGACTTTTTTGAGTTTTGCCAGTTAGATAATTCTTTATATATATTTAATAAAACCTTTTGCTTGTCATCATGTATTAATTGCTCTTTAAGATTTTCTTTTTGAGCATTTAATTGTTTTTCTAAACGTGCATTAGCTTTACTCATTTGAATTTCTAATCTTTCATCTGCTTTATCTAATTGCTTTTTCATATTATTACTATTTTTATATTGAGTAAATAATAAACTTAAAATAGCTACAGTCGAAGCACATATAGAAATAGCATTAGCAAAACTCATATTATTAGCAACTAAAATTGCACCTAGTAATAATATTAATAATAAACCGATAATTAACCAAATTATTTCATTGTTCCAAAAACTCTTTTTTGTTTCATCATTTGACATAATAAATACTTTTTCTATTTTATTTTATTAATTTTTCTATTGTTTATTCTTTGATTTAAAATAAAGGAACATGTTCTATATCGTCATCCCAGAAATTATAACGATTTTTTAAAAATTTATCAATTGATTCTATGTTTGGTGTTGGTTGCCTACATTCTAAATCAAAAACTTGTAATGAAGCAATCATCACAAAATTCATGTGAAAAATAAATTTATCTAAAGTGAATTCAGATAAAGGAATTTGTTTAGATGTTTCTTTTTCATTTTCAGACCTCACAATTTCTAATTTTAAGTCATACCAAAAACCAGGGTCTGTCCCTAAAGGAGTAGGGTCTTTTTTTACCAATTCATTTGCACGATAATTAAGTGCAATATTATTAATTATTAAAAGAATATGCCAGTCTTTCCATCCCATTTTTCTTAATTCCCCAAGAACTTTTCTTGTAAACTTAGGATTTTGTGTTAGTCTCTTAATTGTAAATTCAATTCCTTTTTTAGCTCGATTATATCTATTTTTGATAGCCTCTTCAGAAATTTCTTTAGTATAGGTAGGTCCAATTCCATCAGGCCATTTTAATTCTTCAGTTTCAAATGTGCTGTTAAATTCTCTAACAGAATATGATAATTCACTAAGTCTAACATCTTTATTAAATTCAGATACAGGGAATAAATCCTGATAAATTTTGCAATATGATTCTCCAAATATTAATTTATTTATCAAATCATTATTAAAAGCATTTTTTATTATATCAACAAGACTTTTTTGATTCAAAAGAGATATATCAAAAAGAATTTCAAGCAAAAAATCCTGAAGTTTATTTTCGAAATCAGGCATTTTTATTTTATCATGAGGAGGAAATGATAATTCCCATTTGCTATCTTCATTAGAAGGAATCCTATTAAGGGTAATATCATCTATTTGATTATTTGATTTGATTTTTATTTCTACATCTGTTTCAATTAGACATAAATCCTGTTTTAATATATCAATTAAAAATACTTGTAATGATGAAATAAATTGTTCACTTAAAATATTTAAATTATAATCATTTTCCCAATTAATATTCCATTTAATTCCAAAAGTATTGAAAGTTACATTTCTAGAAATTCCACAGTCTGAAAATGGCATTCCTAGAATCTGATCTTCAAAATTAGGCCAAATATCATCCAATTTATTTGAGAAATTTAATTCTATTTCAGGTAAAAACAGCTCAGTTCCCTCATTAATAGGATATTTTTCCTCAATTTCTCCAATATATTTTTTTAATTCATCGTTACCCCAAGTTCTTACAAACCATATCAAGATACTTATATAGTAATGAATATTATATACTAAATCATCATCACAATCTTCTCCATCAGAAAAAACATTATAATATCTAAGTGATAGTAAAAATGCATCTAAAAAACCACACCAAGAACCAATAACATAGTCATGATCTGCTGTTAAAAGTAAAGCGTTATATATGAATTTTTTTACCTCATCTTTATTAGAATGTATTGCAATAAATGCAGTAATCATAGCATAGTACTTTGCAGCATGATAAAGTCCTAACTTACCATAGCAATGTGAGATTAATGTTGTAGATAATAATGAACCGTAAATTGTTTCATCAGAAAACCATTGAATTTTTGAATTATGTAAACTGTTTATTGCTTTGACAATCTTGCCTCGTTCATAGAAGCTCATTGCCCTATTTCTATTGTTTTGGGCAACTTGAAAATTCCCAACCCTTTCACTCAATAAAATGTCGACTTGGTCTATTAAATATTCATATTGTGAATGGTTTTCTATTATTGGTGCATAAAAATTAATTCTATTTGAAAAAGTCTGTATGGGAAATAATGGGACATTTTTAACATTTTCTATTAATTCAACCCAAGAGGCCATGACTATTTCAATGGTTTTCTCAATATTATTGAGTAAAGGATTTATGTGTTGATATCCTCGCAATTCTAAGAATGATAATTTTTTTGGATCAACAATGTTGTTTTCAATTTCTTTTTCAACAATGTGAATGAGTTTTTTATGCCAATTGTTCAAAATACTCTTATCTATCTCAATTATATTTCTATCTTCTGCTTCAGCACAATAATAAAGTATTATATTTCTATCTTCAATTTCATTGTAGTTCTTAAGATTATCTAAATCATTGAAATATCCATTTATTAATGAAGATAATCCTATTAAAGTATCTTTACCTCTTAAATTAGCTATAATATATTCATATATGGCTTGATTTTTTAGTTCTTGTGGAAAATCATTTTCAAAAAAGTACTTTATTTTATTCATCCAAAAGTTAAGATCCTGCTTATATTCTTCATTAGAGTATGAATTTCTAAGAGTATTTTTTATTTCAACAAAATCAGCATAATTGAAAGGATCAGATTCTTTCCATTTATTAAAAATATTGTTATATTCATCATCTTCACTAATTTTAGGATACAACTCAGAAGGAATGTTTAAAAATTCATTTGCTATCCAAAAAATATCTTTCTGTGCTAATAATTCAGAAATAGCATTGATATCTAGAACTTCTAATTGTAAAGAATAATCTTCTCTAATAAATTTTTGTAGCTCATGTATCTTTGAAATGGGAATAGCTTCAGTTGTGAAAAAGTAAACTATTTCAACATTATCTCCTTGACCCACAATCTTTTTAATATCATTTTTTATTTTTGTGAGTATACCACTTTTTTGAGTTGTGCAAGCACCAACAATTTTTTTATCAGATTTTAATTTAAAGAAAGAAGAATCATTTAATGAGGTTTCTTTGATATATGTAGAAAAAGATTCAAAATCTCTTCCTTGATCTCCTCCACTGGCAACTGGACCTGTTGCGGGTAATATATTACTACATATTCTTAATCTTGTCAGATGTCTACATATATCTTCAAACTTATGATGTTCATTGTTTGAAGAAAGTTGAGCTAAATGAAACTTTATTTGGTTTATTATTTCTAAATTTCCTGCCATAAAAATCAATATGATGTAATTAATTCATTTAGAATTTTTCATAATCTCACTTTTTGTAGGCTCTAAAGCAATTTTCAGCATATTTTTTTATTAGCTAATGGAAACCTATTTTAAAGTTCATATATGAATTTTTAGAAATTTTTCTTGAAAGCAGATAGCTAATTATACTATGATTAATACTTACCAAAATGTACATTATTTTTATTCTTTAATGTATTTTAAAACTTCTTTTCCCTTCGAGGTGATCTGGTATATTCTACCCTGATTAACTTCCTCATTTAAACATTCTACTAATTCTTTTTCTTTAAATCCTTTTAATGTACGATTAATATGACTTATTCTAATATTTGTAGCTTTAACTATTGAATAAGGTATTTTTAAGCTATTTTTTAAATCCAGCAGAACTTTCTGCCGATATTTTGATAAACTTACATAAGAAATGGCATCAATTAATTCTTTTTCCATATCTATAATATAGAGTTACTTAAAGATATACTTTTAAATGCCTAATCATTCTTACAAACTTACATCACCATTACCATTATAAATGAGTAAAAACATAGTGTTCATAATAGCTTTTAAAATTTATGAAATATCTTTAAAGGAGTTTAAAATGTTTGAAAATTAACAGATAAAATTAGAAGGATAATCAAGTGTGAAAAAAAGCATTATTTACTAAACTTTTTCATTTTCAGAATTTTTTTCAATTAAATTTTTAACTAATTGTGAATTTATTGCTTCATCTATTAAATTAGATATTTCTCTTGCATTTTTAAACTTGGAGGCGTTGCTGATAAATTTTTCTTTTAATTCACTTAAATCTATTATTTTTTTATCATCACCATCTAATTTTTCATATTTTTTTTCTATATTGATTTCCATTATTTTTTTTATAGCTTCAATACTGAGAGGTTTGAAATTAATGAGTTTAGTAAATCTAAAGAAAAGAGGGTCACCAATGCTTTTTCTTATCTCATTTTCACTTTGATAATTAGATGTGCAAATTATAATAGTATTATCTAATTTAACTTTATAATTTTTATCTTCAAATATCCCATCATCAAATAATTGATAAAAAGCTTCATGAAAGAGATTAGCTGCTTTATCAAATTCATCCAACAAAATAACATTTGAACTTCTTTCTAAAAGTTCTTTAGCAAAAGAAGGTTGTGCATGATTACCTCCAAATAAATATTCACTAAATTTAACATTTTGAAACATTGAAAATTGTTTTCTAAAAAGTTTTTGACCTAATATTTCACTTAAAAATTTTGCAGTTTCAGTTTTACCAATACCTGAATTTCCATAAAACATTAAAACAATTGGTTTATTAGTATTATATTCTTTTAAAAAAGAATAAAAAGAGTTCAATAAATCTTTTTTCACATGATTTTGCCCAATTATCTTATCTTCAAATGTATCGTTTATCTTTAAAAATTTATCTACATTTAATAAATTATATTCATAATTTTCATATGTTACATTTTCTCTATAGGAATCTTCAAGTAAATTTGATATGTGTACAGGTGGATTTTGTAAATATAAATTTTTGATATAACCTCCACTAATCAGACTATTGAAACTTTGAACAGCACTTTCAGAAATACTTGCATAACTTTCAGAATAAGCAACTAAGCAGTTTATACAATCTCTCTTAGGCTCTTCAATATCCTGACCATTTTGAACTAAAACAAATTTATTTCTCAAAGCATCATGTTCAATTGCTAATTCAGAGAGCGTGGTCTTTTTTTCAGGTATTAACTCTTCAAAACCTGATTTTGGACCATAATATATTTTAATATTCATTAACACTTACTCCTGCAAGAATAACATCATAAACATCTAAAACTTCTTTATCCTCACTTTTTTCATTTTCTAAATCATCTAATGAGATTAAAGATTCATCCATATTAAATTCTTTATTTATATCTAAAGAATCTTCGTTTGCTTGACCAACTTTCACTATATAATATCTTAAATCCATTTTTGTTAAATCAGCAATTGTATAATTGTTTCGAAATGCATTAATATTAAACCTTAATATTTTTTTATTTATTTCCTTTACTTTCTGTTTTGCTATCATTTCATAGTATCCTTTACCATATTCAAATGCTTCATCCATATTACGTATATTCAAAGTTACTCCATCATCTATAGTGAAATCCTTTGAAAACATTTTTAAATAAGGAGTGAACATTTTAAAGAAAGCAATAGAATTTGGATAAGGTTCTAAATAATAATCACCTAATTCTTCAATATCTTCTTTCTTTTTTTCAAGAAAATCGCTTAGCAAAGAATTAGAAATAGTTGTTTTTACCATATTTGAATTTCTTTTTTCAATGTCTGCATTAAAATTACCTTCAACACTTCCTCCAACAAAAGGCCAAAAAGATGCTTTTGCCCATGCTTTTAATTTAGTTCCAGCACTAACATTTTTATTATCTTCAGTTAATTCTTCTATAATTTGATCTATTAATCCTCCATCATTTATTGTTAAATAATCAGTAGCTCCAAGTTCATCAAAATAGACTATTTTTGTCATTTTCTTTTCTTTATTTGGCATTTTGTCACACTTTAATTTTTTTCCTTTTTTGTTAATTAGTAAAATTTCCTTTAATATTTTTTACTATTTCTTTAGATTTTTAGATTAAATAGTATTGATATATAAATATAAATTAATAATATTTACAATTAGTAATATTATTGTTAAAGTTGCTGGTTATTATTTTTCTTTTTAATTGAATCTTATAATATTTTAGTTATAACACACATTATTCCATCTTAAACCAAGTGTACATTATAAATTATCTTTATTCAAAATGTTGTACTAATGTTAATAAATTATCTATAATTGAATATTTGATATTTAATTTTTGTATAAAATAACCTTTTTCCTAGCTAATGAAAAGTAATATTATATATATATATATATATATTATCCTCATAGAACCATAATTATTATAAATATATAATATCAATCTAATATCATATGAATCATAAAAAAAATCATTAAAAGTTATTTTTATAATGGATTTAGAAGTTTTTTTTCAAAAAATTGTATATTTAATTAACTAAATTAAAAAATGAAATATAAGGTGTTTATATGTATTTTATGTTTGAAGGAAATATAAAAACTATGGATTTTTGCCAAATGGTTGACTTTAATTTGAAAAATAAAGAAATTATATTAGGGAATAATGAAATTGGTTCAGAATATTCTTTATTTTTTAATAAAAATGAAACAATGATTACAATCCCAGTTAATGGAGACTCGAAAATTGACAAAGTTAATATAATTAAAGAAATTCCATTAGTAGATAAATTAAATAAAAAATTAATCAACACAAAAAAGATAAATAAAAAAAATAATCCAAAATTATATAAAGAAATTCATTCGATAAATGCTAAATTTAAAAATGATTTAAATGAGATTATAGGGTTATTACGATGGCATTTTAATCTTGAATGTTCACACAACTATCTAAAATCTACATCATTATATATAAATAATAATAACAAATTTGAAAAAATAAGTATTGAAGAAGAAATAACATTCTATTACAAAGGAAATATAACAAGAAGCTATGATTCTTTATCAAATGTAAATAAACTTATAGAAAAAAAAGTAAAAGAACCAATTGCACATGAAATTTATAGAGAAGCTAAAGAAAATATTAAAGATAATCCAAGAATTGCAGTGATAATGGGTGTTGCGGCTATTGAAATTGGTTTGAAAAATTCGATAATTGAATTACAACCTCAAACTGAATGGTTATTGAAAAAAATTCAATCCCCACCAGTAATCAATATGATAATGCAATATTTGCCAGATGTTCCTGTGAAATCTGAAAATAAATATAAATTATCCAAACAAAATCGAACTTTAATAGAGAAATATATTAAAATAAGAAACAAACTAATTCACACAGCAAATTATGAAATAAATAAAAATGAATTAAAAAAATTTATAGAGTTAGTTCACGATTTTTTGTATTTATTAGATTACTACAAAGGATTTAAAATAACATTTGATAATTTAAATCCTGATTTTATTAAAACATTGACAAAGATTGATTAATAATGTAATGTAAAAAATTCTGTTTATATGTATAATTTTGATGAACCAAGAAAATTTAATAGTTTAAAAAAAAAAACATTTTATTTACTTTTTATTTTTAAAATAGAATGCAAATAGGTGCTTTTATAATATTATCAACATACAAATTATTACTACTAAATTCCATATCACTATTGTCTTAGACAATGCTCTTTTTATTTAAGATAGTTTCTTCCAATTTTCATCACATAAAAGAATTAATATTGGAAATCAAAAATTGAATTTTTAGTCAAATAATTATTGAATATCATCAATGAATTTAGATTATTAAAAATAATAGTAAATGAATCAATATAACGATGGTAAAGTATTATTATATGGTACTACAAATGATTATAATAGGAGTTGTATGAATGATAACATTGAATATAGAAGAGTCTTTTTATATTATTTATCCAAAAGATATTATAAAAATAGCAAATTTTATTTATGGAAAATATTCTGAAAATAAACCTGAGTATTCTTATGAAAGATTTGAAATTTCAATCACAACTGAAAATAATACTCAATTTGATTTCAATGAAGTTGATGAAAGTTTAAAAACTAAATTGGAAGATAACTTAATTCAATCACTATCAATCGAATTCAGCAATCATGACAATCGAATACTTTTTGAAGTGAATAAGTTTTTTGTTGATATCGGAGGTTATGTGAAATCAAATGATGAAACTTGGGCAAAAGGAACTTACAAAGAATTAATTGATATGGTCAAGACCTTTGAACCTCAAAATCGATCTATTTATAAAAAAAAGAATGAAATTTTATATGAATTTATTATTCCTGCGATTTCAGGTATAATTATTGTAAATTCTTTATTAATAATACTTTATTTTTTTGGATTTAATATTAATAATATTAGTGGCTATATTGCTATTTATTTTATTATTAATTTTATTGTTCAGATTACAATAGTAATTATTCTGATTAAAGTATTTCAGAATTATTATTATAACCTTAAAAGTTTATATCCAAAAATTGAATTTAGAACTGGACCTGAACATGGTCAAATAATTAAAAAAAAGCAAAAACAAAAGAAAGAAATTAATAAAAAGATTATTGAAATAATAGTAATTCCTATTATTATTGGAGCATTATTTTTTTTGTTGGGAGTATTTTTCAAATGATTAATTATATTTGCAAATTCCAAATTATAACACTAATAGATGAATTAGGTGTTATGAGATAATTGATATATAGCTGCCCTTAATACTTGCCAACAGATTTTTGCAGTATGTTTATCTGGTTTGAAATTCAAACTCATTTGTTCAAACGGATGTATATAATTTCTAAACTCTCTTACAACATGGCTAAATTTATAAACATCTTCTTTTAAAAATCCAATTTCATATGAAACATTTATAAAATCATTTAATGACCATCTTTGAAAGTTTTTTACTTCTCCTTGATATTTTGGTGCAGAATTAGCTTGACGATACTTATTTGGATTTAATGATGCAATTCCTAATAATATACCTTCTAATGTACTTCCGATTAGGAAAATAGTTGCAAGTGGAGAATCATTAGTTAAACAAATTTTAATTTCGTTAATCCTTGAATCAATGATATCTGATATTAAATTTTCAAGTCCTAATGAAGAAATATCAATATCTTCAAACTCTTGTCTTAAAAATTTTTATTCATCTGTTAAATCTGCATCAAATAAATTTTCAGAATGTGGGTTCTTAATTAATTGTTTTGCCTTTTGTAATAGTTCAGGGTCATCTACACCATAAATATGTTCATAATATTCTAATAATTCTTTTAGTAATGTATAAACAATCTCATCAGACTCTTTATCCCAAAAACATCTTAATTTATTTGCTTTTGAGTCACTAGAATAATTACAACTAGTATATTTTTCATCAAAAATGTCAATATTGGCACTATTTTTAATAAACCCATAAAAATCATTAATGGAAAAGTTTAACACATATCCTGAACTCCTATCAAAGAGTTTTTCAAAAATTTGTCTTTCAATATTATTTAATCTAGCCAGGATATCTTCTTTAATTAATTTGGTTTTCAATGAATAATTTTATTGAATTTCGAATAACCCAGTTTTATTTCGGAACATTTCAATTAATTTATCTGAACTGATAGTTGAGTCATCTTCCAGATATTTTTCGTATGCCATTAATAAATTTTCAGTAGTAACTATTAGGCTTTTATATTTATTTTTTGCAAGTGAAATCTGTTCATTATCAACAGATTCTCGTTCTCTAATATCTTTCTTTCGTAAAGGATTTACAATTAAAATTTCTTTAATATTTTCTTCCTCTTTCCCCTCATCTTCTAGTTTTTCTTTATATTTTTCAGCATGCACATTGACTTGTGCAAGGTTAGAATTTTTCACATTAGTTCTTATTCCTTTTATCTCCCCAATAAATGTAACATCATTCTTTGCTATGCAAAAATCATCTATTCCCTTATCTTCAAAGTCAGACAAATCGCATTCTAAAATCTGTTCCAAAATATCAAAAACAATATCTACTAGTTCATCAGCATTAGTATATAAAATAGATTTATATTCATTGTTCTTTTTCAGCTTATTACTAGAAGAAGTTATTTCTCTTTCTAATTTAACTATCTCTTCTTCATCATTTTTGATTATTTCTTCATGTTTTTCATCATCAAACATTTTAATATCATTAAACCAGACAGGAGTTTCAGATTTATCTTCAATGAAATTTATTTCTCTTAAAAAGTCGAGCAATGCCTCATATGAATCAATATTTAAAGTTGTGATAATATATTGAGAATTATTGATAGTTGTTGTCTTTTCACTAGTAGATTTGCTTAAATACTCAAAACTGCTTTCAGTAATATAAAAATTAGAATTAATCTTATTATTATTTATAATAGTAGTAGTATTTTCAAAAATTAACCCTATAGGATCAATATCAAATATCTCTTTTATTTTCTCTTCAAAAAGTTTTAAATTATTTTTTAAAGGATAATTATTTTTTCCATTCCAATAATAACAATCCTGAGGATATAAAAAAATTACTTTAGTTTTATTAGAATTCAATAACATTGAATATAAATTTCTTAAATCAGTTATTTTATTATTATATGATTCATGATTATTATTTTCCCATAAATTATTTCCATGTAAATAAATAATAGTAATTTCATAATCATCTAAGGATTTAGGCGAACTAAAACTAGAAAGAGTTAATTCATCCCCATATATCTTGTTAATATCTAATATATTATACCCTATTATTTGAATCTTGTTTTTCATTTCAATTCCCCAAAGTTTTATCTTATTTATTTTTTTATGAGATATTAATAATTTCTCTAAATTACTACTTTGTGTAATATATTCAAACATTGTAGTCATTAGTGTATGTTTCAAAACTTCTTTTCCTTTAGCTGTTAATTTGATAAATTCTTTGTTATATATTGTTTTTGTTTTTATTCTACTTCTTTCACTTCTTCATTTTCTTTTACTTCTCTACTTTTAATGGCTCTTAACATGACTAATTGTTTATCTCCATTTTCTGTTAAACTCCAATATGTTGCTTTATCCTTAACACTCTTATTTTTTGTACTATTACTAATAATATCTAATGCTCGTAGTTGTATTATCACAGTCTGAAAATCTTTTTGTTCTACTTCAAAATGTCTTAAATGTTTGTTTTCTAATCTTTCATCTTTTCGTAACTCATCAATCCTATCATTTTTAATATAAGTATTAAACTGATTCATTATTTTTCCTTCATTTGCTTCATCTATGCATACTGGGAAAACATTTGCAATAATTTCATTCCAAGATGGTGTAAATACTCCGTTCCATTTAGTACTTTCAAAAATAAACTTTCCATCATAAAATGAATAATGTATTTCTATTCTTTCATCCCCTTGAGAAAGTTTGGATATTTCTTCATCATTTTTATTTGATAACTCAAGCAACTTTACATTTAATTTTTCATTCTCTTTTTTTAACTTTAATATTTCATTTGTTGCTTCAGTATCTGCTAATTGATCACCTCGAACCCATCCAATTTCAGGATTTGTTTTAATTATTTGTATCATGCTCCTACTCACAACAGATCCTAATTCTGTAGCATTATTCCATTGTTTGCATAGTCTTTTTTCTACTTTTTCTTTGAATTTATTTAATTTTTCTTTTCCACTATCAGTGTCTTCTGTTTTTTCCGAAACAATTTTACCAATATCTCTATGTGTAAAAGCTAACACTGGTTTACCTATTTCAATAGCGAAATCATACTCTTTTTCAGTAAAAGATAAACCATCATCTGTTATTGATCCATATTTGCCTGCCAATAATAAGATATAATAATCACAATCTTGAATAACTTCTTTTATTATTTCCCATTGTGTATCGTTTGCAGCAGAGAATAATTCCATTCCTGATGGAATACAATCAAGTTCTAGAAGAGCTTGTATTACTTCTTGTCTTTCATCTTGTAAATCTTTAAATGTACTGCTAATAAATACTTGATATCTTTTATCCATTTTTTTAGCCTCTAATTTAACTGCTAATTTATAAAATTTTCTTGTTTAATTAGTCTTTTTATCTCTATTATTTATTCTTTCAATTTTATTTTCAGGTAACAAATTATATAATGAATCTATTCTTTTAGGACGATTAATTCTATCATCAACGATAAAATTTATTAATTCAAACATAGAATTTGCAATTGTATAATCATATGATAAATCCATCTGTGCTGGATGAATAGTTTCATTTCTAATGATTTTAATAGAATCTAAAACTTTTTGGACTCAATCAGGAAGACCACTTTTTACAAGATTGCCGATTTTTTTATCAATAGCCTTACCTTCAACTTTTAAATCATCCGATAAAGTTTCAACAGCCAATTTTAATAAAACACGAGAGGCTCTTGGTGAAAGAGATAAAACTTGCTGTGCCTCTTCATAAATAGTTTTAACATTTTCAAGCATTCCTTCAATAGGTTCTGCTGAGTCTCCTTGTAAACGGATACTTCATTTTACTATCAACCCACAAAATGCTTTTATTGTATATATAACACCATGAAACAAAAAATTTTGACCCATTCATGTGCTGTTAAAGTTCTACAATGATGACAATTAAATGATTCACTTTCAAGTTTAGAGGCTATAAATTTAGACAAAAAAATCACCTTAGTTTAATATTTCAATAAAACTCACATAATAAAACTTAATATAAAAATATGACAAATATAATGAAAAACATTATTAATTATGAAATTTTAATAATTTTCATTTATCTATAAATTTTTCTATCATAGATTTTTATTTAATTATAAACATGATCCAATTCTTTTTTAGAAAAAATTATTTAAAGATGATTGGTTCAAATCACCTACTTCCCCCTCATAATAATTTTTCAGTTGTTTTTTCTCAAGTACGAAATTTTTATAATCTCCTTCAATAATTCTTTTTCGAGCTATGATATTTTGTTTTTGAGAAGCAAAAGCTTCATGAACATCCAAAGCATTTTGACTAAATTCTCCAGATTTTGAAATATATTTACATGCATCACAATCACATAAAACATCAGATACTGATGAATTATCCACTTTATATATCGCCCAATCATTTCCATCATAAACTCTTAACATGTTTAATTTATTATTAATTATACTACTATCAGATGAACTTTTATTATTTATATTTTGAGCAGATTGAACATTACTAATGTTTTCATTATTCGGTCTCCCTAATCTGAGAGCTAATCCAACAGTGTCAATTCCCCATAACTGTGCAGCATGTGGATTATACATCACACTATTATTTTTATTTCTATATGCATCAAATCCGTGAAACCAAAAATTTTCATATTTATCAACATTATTCCTAATATAATGTAAGTTAGCATGAGAATATACTCTACATACAATACCCACCATGCCAAAACCAGAACCCTGAACATAATCTAATTTTTTCGAAAATCTTTCTACATTAGATTTTATATTTATTAATGGCATTATAGGCTTATCATTGCTAAAGTCATCTAAAAAATCTATGTTATATTTTAAATTATCTTTAAATTCTTCGAAACTACATCCAGATGTAGGTTCAGGGATAGTGATTATGTCTAAATTACTATCTCTCTGAATATCCATCAATAATTGCAAATCATTATTGGACAAATCTTCACCCATAATCGTTTGAGGATACATAATTTTCAAAACGGGAGAATCCTTATTATCAACTAAACTATTTATAGTATTAATTTTAGATTTTACCTGACTTTTTTTAGATGATAAACCATTCACACCTGATTTCATATTATGAATAATCTTTTTATTGAATTTAAATTGAGATTCATAAATTTTCCATGGAAATATCTCTGAAGCAGCTTCAAAAGGTGAAACAGGTACTTTTAATTCGTTTCTCAAACCTTTAAATTTATTTAATTCATTTGATGTGATACTTCTATTTGGTGTTTCTATTCTAAATTTTGATATTTTAATTGAAATTGCTCTAGAATTTGTTGTATCATCAATATTATTAACTTTAATATTTTTTATTTTAGTATTTTTTGACATTTATTCAACTCCAAAATCACTTAATACTGGTATATCATTATAATCATTATTAATATCTTTAATTCTTTCTTTCATAATATTTTGAATGTTTTTAACTTTGAATAAGCTCAACAAGCATTCAAAAAGCATAACTACTAATAAACAAATGAAAAAAATAGTGTTTACATTTAAAAGACTTAAAATAATAATAACAAAAAAATTAGATAGTGAAACAATCCATAAAACTTTAATTTTCTTTTTTTGATTATTTAAAAATTCATATAACTCATAAATCTCTTTATAATACTCCATATAAGGGTTAAATTTATTCATTGATTTTAGCAACAGCTCAATACTTTCTAAGAAATTGTTATATTTTGCAGTTTTTTCTTCTTCAGAAAATTTTTTTTCATCATAATTCTGAAATAATCCATCAACATTAGCTGACATCTCTAAAAGATAATTTTTTTTAATTTTAAATATTTTATCACTATATTCATCATCAAAATCTTTTTTAGTGGAAGGAATATTAGAATCATCTACCATTAAATTAATTAACGAATATCCTATGAAAAATATTGCACTTAAAAAACTGTTTATATTGGAAATAATAATTTGCAGAATATCAAGTCCCATTATCCTCACCCATTACTTCATCTTTAATCAAAGATTTTGTAGTGTATTCTGGATAATTAAAATATACATACCTTATTAATCCTTTATATCCTAATCTTTCTGAACCCATTTTTAACTTAAAAATTTTATTTTTAATATTAGAACCAATATTTTCTTCATTTAGATGATTTTTACCTTTATTTGTTATAGTATAAAGTATATCATTATTATCTGTATTAACATCAATTAAATTATTTTTTTCCATTGATTTCAAAATGTTTTCCAGATTAAAACTATATGGACCATAGTTATATGCTTCAAAACTAAGTTCAGAATCTAACTTTTCAGCAGTTTCAGAATCTAAAACTTCTTTAATAATTAAAAATATTTCTTTTTGTAAAAATAACTTACCTTTTATAGAAGATTCCTCGTTGGAATTCAGCAATTCTAAAATATATTTTTGTACATTCATTATAATACCTTTTAGTTACAATTTAAAATTATATTTAATTAATCCCATGAATCTAGATTTCATATTATTGAAACTAATTTACTATTCATGAAAATAATCCGCTATTTCTTAACAAAATCATTGAATATTATCTAACTTAGAATAACATTCTTGTAACACAACTTCATCAATTTGTTCAAAACTATTAATCTTAAAAAAATCCTCAAACTGACATAATGCATGTCTTTTTTCCCCATTTATGTTTGACAAATAAACTTCATCAGATAATTGCTTTAAAGCTTTGATAAAGAAATTAAATTCTTTTTTATATTTATTTTCACATGCATATAACAAAATATCAAATAGTGGAAAAAATAATTCAGGAACTTTTTGTCCACCCCTAATACAAGTTTCAAAATTGAGAATATATCTTATTTCATTATCTGAAAGTCCATATAGTTTACCTAATAAAATATCAGATATATCTAAAATCGGTTTAACTTTAGAAGTTTGAAACCTATTTCTTTCAGAATCAAAACTCTCAAATAAGTATTTCATCAAATTATTCTTACAAATTCCTAACAATATATTATATTTACTTGGATTAACTATTGGAAACAACTTCAATATATCTAAATTTAAATCTCTTCCATTTCCATAAACTCTCATCCAAAAATAAAAAATTGAACTATTAACAATATTTATCATTAAATCTTTATATTTTTCACTAAAAAAGATTTCTTTAATTTTACTATTTGAATAAGGTTTCTTATTCCACATATTATACCAATAATTACCACTTGATCTGTAATATAACTTATTTTCTTTATTATTTTCACTCATTATCATAGAAACATTTTCATTTGCTGATATTAATTTTTTTAGAATGTTTAGAGAGATTTCACCTCCAATTTTCGCAAGTCTATGATTTGAAGTGAAATCTGCTCCAATAATATCATTATTCATATTAAAATCATTAGATTTAATAAAAGTTAAATTAGAAAAATCTGGTGTTTCTCGATACATTTTTGTAGTGAAAAAATCACAACTAATATTTTTTTTATCAAAACAAGTTAAAATAGAAACAGATAATGTCATGCCCTCAAAAAATCGGCATTTATCCCTATCAAAACTCGAAATATGGCATTCCTTGAAATTTTCTGAAATTATTTCTCTAACTTTAGAAAATTTTTTATTAAATGTGATTGCATTAGTAATAATATATCCTAAGTAACCATTTTCTTTTAAAAGATTGACACTTCTTTCAACAAATAGTGCTGCAATATCATTTTTTTTAGAATCAAAAGCATTATTCACGAATTTATCATCCATCTTCAATGCACCATATGGAGGATTACCAATAATTATATCAAAACCTCCATTGGTTATAATATCATGAAATTCTGCTTTCCAATGAAAAGGAATGAATTTTGAATTTTCTGAGTCATATTCTAACAAATAGGCTATACTTATCTCATTTGCTAATACAGAATTTATTCTGTCAATTGATTTTTTTAAACTTAGTGCATTGGACCCAAATGAGTTTGCATATATTGATTTTAAAATAGAAGTAGCTTTAGACATTTTTGAAATTTCATTACTTTGTAACAATTTCAAAACATTATTAATAGGTTTTTTTATCTCTTCATTTGATTCTAATGCATCTAATGTCCAAAAAATTTTATCGCCAAATTGTGGAAAAAAAGATTGAGGTATTTCTTCATTTACCCACCCCACTAGAGAATCACCTGCAATAAAGTTATATTCTATATTGGGTAATGTGTCAATTTTTTCATAGGAGCTAGTAGTTAACCAAAGCCATAATCTTAACTTACAAATCTCTATAGCTCCTTCTTTAATATCAATTCCAAATAGATTATTAATAATAATATCTTTTTTAACTTCATATTCATTAAATTCTTTATCTAACAAGTTGTATAGTATTTTCCTAATATTAAGTAGTTCTTCACCTGCTTTCAAGATAAATGCTCCAGAACCACATGAAGGGTCACAAATAGTTAAGTTTTCTATTTTATCTAAAGTTTTTTTTGTTTCATTAATACCTAATGTTTTTAAATCAGGGAAATTGTTTGATGGAATAGTATTTTTACCAAATAAATAAGAATAAATAGCATTTCTAGAAATATAACTAGTGATTTTTTCAGGAGTGTAATATGCACCAATTTTTTTCCTTCCTTTTTTTAACTCACCAGTTCTTGTAATAGTCAGTGAATCTAAATTTAAATCATCTAATTCATCAATTGAAAGAACAAATTTTTCATATATATGTCCAAGTACTTCTGGAGTCAAATTACCTTCATAATTTTCTTTAATTTTAGGTAATTTTTCGCCTACAATCCACGTATACTTATTCAATAGATTAAAAAGTTTTTTCCATTCAAATTCTATATTTAAGTCAGATTCTACCAAATTAACAATTTTTTTAGGTCTGAACAGCCCTCCATTGAGATAAGGTATTTGAATCTCAACATTTTCTACAATTAATGAATTAGAATGTTTTTCTGCAAAAAATTCGAAGAAAAGACTTTTCATTAGTTTCCAAGGCGAATTACTATTATTTATTAATTCAGAAAACATCACATTGCCCGTGATAGGTTCATTTCCAACAGTAATTATTCCTTTGTCACAAATAAAATAAGTGAAAATTATCCTATCTATTATGTTTTGAGCTTCCATTAAAGCATTATTGTCGGGGATATCATTTTTATCCCTTATTTCAATTGCAAGATCTTTTCTAACATCCCATAAATTTTTATAAAATTTGTCTAAAACTTGTTTTTGATCAAATAATTCATCAAAATTTTCATCATCTAATCTATTGAGAATCTGTTGTTTTCCTTTTAAGTAATCTGATCTATTAGCGTATTCTGGATTAAAAATAAATAACCTATTTTCACCATAAGATTTCGTGACATAAATAGAATCTGTTTCTTTCACATAACCCCAAATAAACCCAGGGTTTATCTTTTCTTTAATAATTTTAATTTTTTCATAAAGTTCTTCTTTATTATTTTCAGCTTCTACATAAACTAATATAAATCCAGAAACCATTTTTATTACATAGTCTACATTTTCATCATGTTGTTCTTGAAAATCCCCTTCTAATTTTTCTTTTAAAAATTCCAAATCATATTTCATCATCATTCTTCCTCCCGATTATATTGGATGAAAGCCGCTATCTTATTTTTAATATCCATATTTTGTTTAGTATCTAGATAAGTTTGATTATCATTAGAAATCATTTCATCAAATTTTTCTTTAAAATGTTTTAAATCTTCCCTAATTCTCAAACAAGAAAAATCATTTTTAGTTAGTAAAGGATACAATTCACTAATTATCATATCAGAAATCTCAAAATCCAAATATAATCTTGTTCTTTTTAAATTATTCATAGAATCAGTGAGATAATTACATTTTTTCCTAATTTCATCAACTTTATTAAGTAGCTGTATCTCATTTCTACTATCTAATCCAGAACCTGCTAAATTCCAAGATAGTAATTTATTCTGGTTTTTTATTTCTTTATAAAATTCATTTTTTAAACTAAAAGCATCATATTTTCTTGTAGGTGAAGTTGGTTCTATTATCTTTTCTTCTGGTTGATTATAATCATAAAAATCGTTTTTTATTTTATAAATTCCAAAAATATGTGAATTTCCAACTAAATTAGTATATATTGGCTTACTTGGATTATTAATAGGTAATGAATCTTCGTCAATATCATATTTTTCAATGCTCTCTTTTAAAAGTAAATCTGTTAAAGATTCGTTATTTATCTGGAAATTATAAATGTTTTCAGGATCTTCATCAGCCAATTTGTCTTTAATTTCTTGTAATATTTCTGATTTATTTATTATATCAATTTTCTTCCTTTCTTTTAGTTTTTTTTCAGTATTCTTCCAAATAGAATAATCAATTCCAATCATGCTAATAATATTTGATATTCTTAAATCTAATTTTTCAACTAAATTTATTTCATAATCTATTGATTTGTCTGGATGGAAATTCATAACTTCAATTTCTTTAGGAACATTAATCCTTGTAGCTCTGCCAATTCTTTGAATTATTCTAACAGGATTATAAGGCAAATCAAAATTTATTACAATATCTGCTTCAGGAATATTAAATCCTTCAGATAAAACATCTGTTGATAACAAAATATCAAATTCATCATTTTTAAATCTTGAAATGATTTTTTCTTTTTTATTTGGCTTCATTGGGTTACCATCAAGATCATCCCCAGCGATAATATCTACTTTAAAATTTTCTTTTTCTAAATTTTTGAAAATATATTTTAATGTATCATAATATTCTGTAAAAATTAGAATCTTTTTTTCTTTATTTTCTCTTAATTTTTCCATTAATAATTTTATTTTACTATCGTCTCTAAAAAAGTCCCCTTCTTTAAGATTCTCTATTTTTTTCATTTCAGCATTAATATTTATTATATCTTCTTCAAGATGTGTTATAATCTTTTCTTGTAATTCCTCATCTGAATCATTGAAAATTTTTGTTGCAATATCTAATCTCTCTTTCAAATCATTATCAAGTGAACCAATTTTTTCATTCTTTAAATATTCAACATAAATCTTTATTTTATTTTTCAATGTTTCAAGAGAGGAATATAATGAAAATAAGCTACTTTCTGCTCTTTTGTATAAAACCCATTTATAAAGATATATTAAATTAAAATCTTCAGTATAATAATATGAATCTTCTTTTTTGAAAAATTTAGCATGCTCATAATGAAGTCCTTCTAAAAAAGTAGGGAGTGTTTTGAAAAATGATTGGATATCTTTTGGATAGCTAAAGTTAATTTTATTAATAATTGGATCATATACTTCAGAACTACCTGATAAATTGATAAGATCTTCCTTGAAATATTTTTTTATAACTCCTCTTGTGGATTTAACAATTAATTCTTTTTCAATTATCTTCTGAATTTCTTGAATTTCCTTAAAAAGGTCATCTTTTTCTTTTTCACTGCCAGAAGATCCTTCAAGCTTACTAACTTTTTTCTTGAATTTATCATACTTTTCCTTTATTTCCTTATCTGCCCAGTCATATTTATTCACTTCATAGAAAAGATCTATTAAATTGTTTAAATCACTTATTCTAACATTAATTGGAGTAGCTGTGAGTAAAAGATATTTAGCGTTAGGAGAATTGTTTATTATTTTCTCAATATTTTCCCTTTTTATGGTGTTTTTATTTCTTAAATTATGTGCTTCATCAATGATTACTAAATCATATCCATTATAATTCTTTGCCTTAAAGTCAACTTGTTGTAAATCTCCAAAACCTATTTTTTCAATTTCAAGATTATATTTAGATAAATATTCTTCCCATGTACTATCTTTTCCCTTAACCAGATTAGATGGAGCAATTAAAAGAATTTTCATTCCTCTGTCTTCAAAATATCTTATAGTTTCCAACGCAACATACGATTTACCTAACCCTACAGATGAAGCTAAAATACATCCATTGTATTTTTTTAATGAATTCATAACTTGATAAAAATCAAAACTCTGAAATTTAACTAATAAACTATTATTACTTAATCCAGAATCATAGAATAAATATTCTTTTCCTAAAATTTTTATCAATGATTCAAAAAACTTCTTAGGAGAATAATAAATGAAATCAGATTTTTTGTAATTCTCAATAATTTCTAAAACATTTAAATCATCTGTAGCCCTATCCCATAAATTTTTAAACCATAACTGATGTGCTTGTTTATCACGCCATTCACTTAAAATTGGAGCAGTTAATTCAATGTTTTTAGAAAAACCTGCAGATGTAAAGTTAGCAGAGCCAGTGAAAATCTCCCTTAACTCATTTCCATTATAGAAAAAATAAATTTTAACATGAAAATTAGACTCATTAAATACTTTAATTTTTATTAAACCTTTTTTTAATAAATCTTCTAAAAATGATAGATATTTTTCATCGAAACTATTTAATGCATGTTTTACCATAGTTTCTTCGTCCAAAAGAGCATTTTTACTCATAAAATTTGTTTTTTTACCCATCAAAATTAAAAATGGTGCTTTTGTGCTCCATTTATTTAAATAATCATCATCTCCAAGATTAAGCTTATCAACATTAATATTATTATGAACTTCACCAAATCCATTTAAAAAGAAAAACCCACTTCCAACATGAAACTTAAAATCATCTGCATTATCATGACATTCCTTAAAAATATCACCCATATTAAGATGTCTTAATCCATCATCATTTTCTTTTTGATTGTCAATAATTCTCTCCATGTTAGGTTCCTCTTTAAAATGATTGAAATTATATACTCATTTTTATTGTGTATTATATATAAATTTTTTAGTGAATCTAATTATGTCAAAACTTCCTCAATTTGAAAATTAGAATTTTATGAAAAATAATTGTTTTTCTTATAGATATATGATTTTCAAATTCCTTTAAAAATAAATTTATATATAAAATTATATTATTCTCGATAATGAAAACTAAACTATATTAATAAAATGTTAAACAGTTTTAAAATTAGATATAAAAGTGAAAGGATAGTTTAACTATCCTTTAGTTTTACGAGGGTCATCTTTACGATGATATGTGTTGGCTTCTCTGATTTTACCATCTTTGCCATGTATGAAAACTTCAGTATTGCCTTGATTTTTAGCTTGGCGAATAGCTTGATCAATAGCATCCTTTTGAGTTTCATGACATGATGATGCTCTATCAGCATGTGGTTTTTTATTACACCAACCACCATCAGAGTGTTGTACAACATGTATTTGATTCTTTTTACCTCCCACGATTATCACCTCCTTATGTGTTATATATTCAACAACTAAAAAAAGAATTATCCTTTTCTAAAATTACAGTTATGACATCTTGCACAAGGAGGTAAAGTATCAGTTGCATCATCTAAGAATAGGTCTTCACCACACTTAGTGCAGACATATCGACCTTTACCTGGCTTTTCTCCACATTTTGGCATATTTATCACCTCCATTTTTTATGAAAAACTCATCTGTCTAAATAAAAAGCATTATATACTCAAAATAGATTAACTAAACATGCAACTTTGAAATTACAGAAAAAATAGTAAGTTTTTTATAGGCATTGATTTAATATAATGGTTTAATAAAAGTATTTATTATCTTTTGTGAGTTGTTTAGTCTTTTTCAGCTAGATTAGTGTTTTTTTAGTGATTGGTATTAATCTATTTAAAGACTTTTTAAATTACTATTTCTATATAAAACTACGTTTTATATTGCAATTTTTATTTATAATTTCACATACAACCCCTCCTTTTTTAATAGTTTGAACATATTATGTCCACAAATGTAAATATGATTATTTAACAGCACTGATGATAATTTAATATAATTTTCAATATTTATAATTCTTGAATACATATATGCTCATAATTATTCATCTATTTATTTAATTATATCTTATTAATAAAACAACTTTTCCTAGCAGATGGAAAGTATTATTAAAATTTTTTAGTTGTTTTATTTTACTTTAAATGCTTAAATTTAGCTAAAACACTTCATCGATAGATATTTCAATACAAGTTAGTCTGGATAATTAAAAAAAATGTTAAAAAAGTTTTCATTTATAAATAGAATTGTGGTAAATTTTCTAAATTTATATATTTATAACTGATTGAAATTTCGATATATTTCTCGCTCCTCTTTAAATTTATATACTATTAAGTTAATTTATAAGTGGTTTTGTATCCAAATAAATCAGTTCCCCTCTTTTTACTTTTTTTGAGTGTGAAACATCATTCGATAGATGATATCCTGTTTAAAAGCATATAATGCTTCAATGAATTCATAAAACTCATTTAGTAGTATATGTTCTATCTCCTTTCAGAAAAAATATCTGTTTCAGATATATTATAGATGCTTTCACATAAGCAGTGAAAATAAAATAAATGAAATTTTTCAGTTAAAAAATTGTATATCTGTATATTGTACATTACATTCTGTGCAAAATCAAGTAAGATAAGGTGTGTGGTGTCTTGTTTTAATCATTAATGGTTTTTAGTAAATATTTTCACACAAAAACACAAAACACTATGTACAGGTATATATTTTCTATATAATAATAAGGGAAAAGAAAAAATATTCAATGCAATCTAATGTTTTTGTGTTTGAATCAAAATCAAAAATAAGAAAGTATTTTAAATCAATATTGTAGAAAATAAGCTATGTAAAAACAATGTTGAAAAATATTATTAAAAACAAATAAGGTAATAATGAAGAATATGGGTAATTAATATATAATAATAAATGAAAAAATAATAGCATGCCAGAATATCAATTAATAGCCTTAGCCCTTACAATATCATTGATAATATTTGTATTTTTATTGTTAGCAATAATAGATATTAATAAGAGAAAAGATATTTGGAAAAATAAAACAAATTATGATGAAAAAATAAAAAAATTAAAATTGGAGAACTCCAAATTAAAAGAAGAAAATACTAATCTAAAAGAAAAAAACGAAGAATTAGAAGAAATATTGTCTGTTAAAATAAACAAAGAGTTCGAAGAAGATGACTCTGAAACAAAAATAATAAAATTAGAGCGAAAAGTGAAAGAATTGAAAAAAGCATTGCTAATAATAAACAATGAATTGGTGGAAAAAAAAGAATGGGTGGTGAGGGAACGGAACATATCTCCAGCAAAATTTGTTTTTAGGAATGTTGAAAGAGAGAATTGTGGTTTAGGAGAAGATGGAAAACTAATATTTTGGGAAGATGGAGAGGAATATTCTGTAGAAGAAATAGGTATCAATTATTATAAAAAAGAAGGATATTGTGCTTTTTGGGCTGAAAACGAGTATTGGAAAAACTTATTATATGTTTTACTTTATAATGAAGTGATAGATGGTTTAGAAGAAATTCCATATTTTGAGAATAAAAGAGAAATAGATGGAAGGTTTGAAGAATTATATACTCTCGACCTTGTTGAAGAAGTTGAAAAATCTTTTAAAGAGAATTATGATGATTTGAATATAATAACTGATACTTTTAAGAAATATGCATTGGTGGATTATTTGGCTACTCCTAAATATTTAGATGGTGATAAATTAATACTGTTGTTGCAAAGATTTTTGAAAAATGAAGAACATCGTTATGGTTTACCAGATTTAATAGTTTATGGTAAAGACGGGTTCTTTTTTAGTGAAGTGAAAAGTGAAAACGATACTGTTAGAGATATTCAATTTAATCAACATAAATATCTAGTGAAAATAATAGGTATAAAAGTTGAATTGTTTTGTGTCAATAAATCAGAACTACAAATGAAAAATCTTGAAAGCAAATATGAGAATGTCGTGTTGGAAATATTTAAATAGTAGGGAGTATAAGTATTATATCTTATCCAAGCTTACCAAGATTTCTCATAGTTCTAAATAACCATACACATATAATAGCTGTAATAATAACTATAAATATTCCTACAATAATAGCTGATATATTCATTAAAAAATCCATTTTATCCTTATCTTTTTTAAAATAAATTATCTTTTATCTGATTTTGACTTTCAATAGCTGACACTTATAAAAATTAAGTTAACAGGAATTAAATTAAAATAAAAAAGAAGGATTATTTCAATTTATAGTAAACTGTTGCCTTATAAGGTTTAAAATTGTTTTTAGGATTATATAAAATAAGTCCCCGTTTATTGGCTTTTAAGGTTTTAGTACTATATACTGTTTTTCCATTTACCTTTTTTTTAAAATAAACTTTTGCTTTTGTTGGTTTAAACATTGGTTTATATAACCAATGCTTTCTATCCATGATTTCTATAGCCATTTTAGTTGAATATCCCGTATAGTATTTATCTGAAAAAGTACTTTGTATTTGATTATCATACTGTATACTTTTTGTTAAAGCCATTTTTTCATTAAATTTAACATTTTTTGAATATATTTTACTCGCTTCTACACTTGATACAGTACTAAGAGTAAACCCAAGAACTGCTATAAATAATATTGTTAATATTAATATTTTTTTAAAATTCATATATTTCCCACCATAAATTTTGATTTCAACTAACATATAATATGATTTTTAAAATATTTAAAATTTAGTAAATAGTTAGAATGATTAGTGAAAAAATAAATTAACATCACCACACCATATTTTAATCTTTAAAACTTTTAAAAAAAGATTAGAAGATGAAGGTAATGAAACCGTTACAAAGTGTAACGCTTTGAAAATGTAAACTGTTGAATGGAATAAGTCTGGAATAAAAAAAAGATTAAAATATGTTTTATTAGCTAATAAAATTGAAAATAAAATAAATTAAAAAAGAATAGATAAAATGACCATCCCTATGTTTTATGATTTATATAGATTCGATGAATTATAAAATAAACATTTCAATATTTTAATAAAAATATAAATTATTTAACTCTCATTTTTAAAATATCTTCCATCCATTCCCTTTCTTCATCAGATATTGGTTTTTCTAACTTTTTTAAAAATGATATAGTGTCTTTAAGGTCTAATTGTGGTGTTGGTTTAATTTTACTTGCCATGTTTTTTCCTCCAAACTTCATTTTTTAATAATTAATATACTTTATATTTTCAATATAATATATAATTTTCGTCTAATATAATATTGTTCTTTATAATATATACTTATTACTCTTATGATAATATTTTTCATTGAAAAATAAAGAGTTTATACTCCATATACCATTAATTTTAATAAATACGCTTAAAAATATATAAAAATAAAACTCAAAAAATAATGTAAACTCAGATATACGAAAATATCGTACAACTGAAAATGTTTTCTTATGATTATGAATTCCATAAAAGAAATGCATGTAATATCAAACAAATAATTAATGATTCATCAACCAATACCTTTTTTAGCTTTTTAAAAAAATCTAATAGTTATATATCATTATAAACAAAATATAATCTAAGTAATTAACAAGGAAATTAACTATGAAAGATAAAGAAAAAATAGAAAAACTTCTTAATAAATTAACTAAACAATTTCAAAGAAGAAATTGTCAGAAAGTTTTAAAATTAGCTGATAAAATATTAAAAATTGATCCTGAAAACCTTGAAGTTTTAAAAATTAAATTAATAACTTGCTATTATTTAGATAAATTTGAAGAGGGTTTAGAAATAGCTGAAAAAATACTAAAAATTAGTTCAGATACTACTGAAGTTTATTCATTTAAAGGGACTTTTTTAGAAAAATTAGGAAAGACAAAAGAAGCTCTTTTAGCATACAATAAATCCCTTATCTACCATCCAGATGATTGGAGGATAGAAGAACGAAGTGTACAACTTATGACTAGCTTAGATTACACTGAAGATTCATTGAATTTTCTCCAAGAATTATCTAAAGAAAATCCAGATAATTTAGAAACTTATTTAATGATGGGATATATATCTAACCACTTAAATAAACATGAAGATGCTCTTGAATTTTTTGATACACACATTGAAAAAGCAAAAGAAAAGTTTAAAAGTGGTACTGGAACTCATGCCAATCTAGAAAAAACAAGGACTTTGAGAGCTTTAAAAAGATATGATGAAGCATTAGAAATAATCAACAGAAATATAAAAAAAGACCCTTATTGTCAAGAATGTTATGTTGAAAAAGCATTTATTTATAAAGAATTAGGAGAATATGATAAAGCTTTGTCTATTTTTGATGAATCTATAGAAATTGATTATAGCTATATGCATCCAATTGAAGAGAAAGGAATATTATATCTAGAATTGAAAGATTATGATAATGCTATAAAATGTTTTCAAAGGATTATAGATAGTGAAAGTGGATGGAATTGTAATCTTCATATGGGAATTGCATTGAAACACAAACAAGAATATGAAAAAGCTTTAAAATATCTAAATAAAGTCGAAAAAAATCCATATAATGATAAAAAATATTTAAAAGCTCAAAAATTAATTGAAGAAATTGAAAATGAAATAAACTAAATAGATAGATATATTCTTAAAAAAATAAAATATTTTCTAGCTATATACTCCTCTGTCAAAGAGATTTTTCTTAAAAATTAAAAAAAATTAACTAAAAACACCCCAAATTTTAAGAAAAATTTCTTAGTTGATGGTATGTAATAATGTAACAAATTTTAAATACAATAAAGTTAGTAATTATTAACAAATAATATTAATAAAAAAACGGATTAATGCAAATATTATAATTATTAATGCAAAATTATAATTATTAATGTATAAAAAAACGTAATACTTATATCAAATGAGAAACATATTATTATTATGAATTATTTTTATAATAACCTTATTTTTTTATTTAAAAGGAGCAAAGATAAATGACTTTTGCAGTTATAATGCAAGTAGATGATGGATTGGTTCTAGCAACAGATAGTGCATCTACTATTTCAGCTGTGGATGAAAATGGAAATAATACTACAGCACATGTTTATTTCAATGCAGACAAAGTATTTAATTTAATTAAAGGTCAATCTGTGGGATGTATGACCTGGGGATCAGGAAGTATTGCTAAAGCTTCTATTACAACTCTAGTGAAAGATTTCAGAGAGGACTATTCTAAAAAAAATAAAGATGAAATAAAAAAAGATAAAATCAATATATCTAGTATAGCAAATTCATTTAGTCAATTTATTCAAAAAAAAATTGATGCTGCAGGAGTTAGTGTTGATTTAATTGGATTTATTATAGCTGGTTATTCAACAGATGAAAATAATCCAGAAATATTTTTATTGGAATTTAGCAATGAAGGCACTAAAGGACCTAAACAAATTAATAAAGATAAAAGTATGGGTATAAAATGGTATGGAGAGATAGAATATACTTCACGTCTCCTTTTAGGAATAAGTGCATTTATGCCAGAAGTTTTAGATGATAATGATTTCGACGATGAAATATCTAAAAAAATAATTAATATTTTTAAAGAAAATTTGCAACTACCTATTGGAGCATCTGCAATGCCTATTCAAGATGCTATAGATTTTATAGATTTTTTAGTTGATTTTAATTGTCAAATGTCTAAATTTATGCCTGGAGCTCAAACTATTGGAGGTCCAGTAGATTTAGCAGTTATTACTCGTCATGAAAATTTCAAATGGATTAAGAGAAAGCATTATTTTAGTGAAAAACTAAATAGGAGTAATTAAATGATAAATGATATAAATACTGCTAGTTATAAATATTCAAAAATCCTTTTTTCAAAAAGAGAAGTTGAAATATTGAATAATACTAATAGGGCAATATTACCTGCAAATGATTTATTTCAAAATAGTTCTTTTGCTTGTTATTCTAATCAAATTTTAGACCTTGCTAATGAATTGGATGAAATTAGGGCAGAGATGGATTCAGGGAAAAAATTTGAGGGAGATGTGAAGTCCCTTGCCAAAAAACTTGACCTATAAATTAGAGTATTCCAATCAAGTTAATAATTTCTTCAAAAATATAAAAAAAGATAATAAAGCTTCTGAAATTATATTGAAATTAATTGAAGAAGTTGTTGAAGATCCTTTCGATTCTGATTTTATGCAACCTCCTTTTAAAGGAGCTAGAAAAAAGAGAAAGGGGAAATATAGGGTTATTTTTGATGTTATTTTGGAATCCAATCCTCAAACTATTAGGTTGTTAAAAATAGATAAAAGAGGAAAAGTATATAAATAATATACTTTTTATAAATAATATTTTTTTACATATTTTAGAATGTTTTTTTACATATTTTAGAATGTTTTTTTACATATTTTAGAATGTTTTTTTACATATTTTAGCATGTTTTTTTACATATTTTAGCATGTTTTTTTACATATTTTAGCATGTTTTTTTACATATTTTAGCATGTTTTTTTACATATTTTAGCATGTTTTTTTACA
>Ga0123353_10001381_pt1 | contig 29764 bp, 26 predicted proteins | sample TergutLab28metaG_3_FD_92763 | JGI IMG/M metagenome (GOLD analysis project Ga0123353, IMG submission 92763) | Labiotermes labralis P3 segment gut microbial communities from Petit-Saut dam, French Guiana - Lab288 P3 | ecosystem: Host-associated > Arthropoda: Insects > Digestive system > Gut ...
ACAGACGAAGCGGTGTAAACAGAGGTTCCCTTATATGCTTAATAATATTAGCAGCAAGTATACGATTCCATTTCAAATACCACGAATACACGGTCACTTTCTTAAAAGCGGATATTTTTAACAAAAAAAACGAGGCAGGGCAAGGCCTCGTTTTATTTTTTTCGGTCAACAAAAAATTATTTTTATGAATTTGTTTAATTGCAAGCGCCGCATTTTTGGCTCGAACCGAAACCATAATACTTGCAGTGCGTGGCTTCTTCTATCTTGGTACAGTTAGGATTTTGACACGCACCGCTTGTGATATTAATTTTCGCTCACCATAGAAGTTTCGTCCATGCTAATATTTGTGCCGCTTCAATTTTTTGAATGTAAAATATTGTATCAAAAAAATTTTATGCTTTTGTCATCGGCTCACAAAAATTTTCTTATCACTCATCATAAATAGATTTCTTCTTCCTTATCACAAGCGACCATAATTTTTTTTTCGAAAAACCCGTTTTAATTATTTCGTCGAATATTTTTATTGCGTCGCCGGTTTGGCCGGCCTCGTTGCAAATTATCATTTCACGGTACAGTTTGTCCTGCGCCCGGAGTTTTTCCGTTTCGGCACGGGCGGCTTCCTTTTGCCTATCAAGCAAGTTTTTATGCATCGTCTCCCAATATTTCGAATCAATAAAGTTTTTTACGCCTTCACCTTCAGTTTCAATTTCCATATTTTCGCGGCAGCCAAAAAAAGCTGTGTCGGAAATATCCTGTAAATTTTTCGGGATAAAAATTTTTTTTAAGCTTTTGCAATCATTAAAACAATATTCACCGATATGACGAAGCGTTTCGGGGATAAAAATTTTTTCTATGGACACGCAGCCCGAAAAAGCTTTGCCGCTGAAAGCGACGACGGTTTCCGGTATATAGACTTGCGTAAGCGCAGCACAATTTTTAAAACATTTGGGAGGGATTTCTTTTACCGCGCAGTTTATATGCACTTTTTGAAGATGAATGCAGTCCTCGAAAACACCTTTTCCGATATAAATCAAATCTTTCAGGAAATCTTTAAAACCCTTCGGCAGCCGAATATTTTCTATCATGCTTCCGGTGAAGCAAAAAGGAAAAATTCTTTCCAACGATTCGGGCAGCGTGATCTTTTTTATTTTGGAATAAGCAAAGAACATCGAACCCATATCGACGTGGAACAATTCTTTTACGCCTTCCGGAATAATCAATTCGTCGAGTACCCGCGAATTGCGTACGGCGACGGAGGGAGCGCTTTGCGCGTAATGCGACTCCTCTTCGCCAAGCCATTCAAGCAAGGCGTATCCCATGTCACCTTCGTTGATACGCTCCATGCCTTCTTGATAAAAAAACCTGATAGTATTACCGTTAATTTCGTACAACGGCTGCAACCCCTTCCACCGGATAAAAAGAACCCCTTCGTTTGAGAAGGGGCCCGTGCTTGCGCGATGACCTGTAGGGGAATCGAACCCCTGTTTCAGCCGTGAGAGGGCCGTGTCTTGACCGCTTGACCAACAGGCCGTAACGCCGCGCCGATTATATACGCGGCATTTGCTTATGGCAACATTTTTTGTTTTAATCCGCGACGTTTATAAAGATGAACTCGTCTTCTTTAATGAAGCCGAGCAATTCGCGGGCGAGCTGCTCGATGTACGCGTCGCTGTCGTAATATGCGATCTGCTCCTCAAGCTCGACGGTGCGCATCCGCTCGGCGAAGAGTTCTTCCTCAAGCCGGACGAGCTCGCGGCGGTAAACGTTGTAGCGCGACATCTGCATGGCGGTCGCCGCAGAAAAGAAGACGGCCATAAAAACCCAAAGCAATAAAAAAAGAATCGCGCCGATTCTTTTTTTATTTATTTTTTTTGCGCGTTTGGGCTCGTATTTTTTTCCGGACATAATTGCACCGCCTACAGCATTTTATACATCAAGCCGGCTTCTTCTTTCCGCACGACTTCTTTTACGGCAAGCACCTCAAATTTGGTGAGATGCTCGCCGAAACGGATTTCGACCACGTCGCCGGTTTTTATTTCCGCCGACGCTTTGGCAGGCTTGCCGTTGATTGTTACGCGGCCCGCGTCGCATGCGTCGTTAGCCACGGTTCGCCGTTTGATTACGCGGCTCACCTTTAAAAATTTGTCGATCCTCATAAAGTGCCTTTCGCGCCTTTCGTTTTTTGTTTGGTATTCGTCCGCGTTTTATCTCGTTTCGATCAAAGGCATGGGTGAATAAAACGCGCGCATCTCCAGCTCGACGGAACCGGTTTCCGCCAGGTCGCTTAGCCTGTGTGATTTTATCATGGATTCGGACGCGGAATAAAGAGTGTCTCCGATGTAAAGCAAACGTTTTATGTATTTGCTGTAGTCGCCGCCGTAAAGCCCGGCCTTTAGCATGTCCTCGCTGTCGAGGTGAGTTACTTCGCCGCGCTTGACAAAACCCTTTTCCATGTCGATGCCGTAGACGAGCGCGCCCGCGAATGTGAAACGGCCGGACGCGAACGGGCTTTCGTCAGCGGACGCCGCGGGTTTTTCGTACACTACGGCCGGGAACGCGAGCAGATCCTTTTCTTTGCTGAAGAGCAGCGCCCTGTGGTTATAGAGCAGCTCCGACGACGTTCCCCTGCCGCCGATGCTTTCCGTAAACAGCTCGATCGGGTTGGTCAGGTCGGTCACGTCGAACATAGAAAGCTTCATCCCCTGGTCGAACGCCATCCCGTAATGCTCCTCCGTGTCTTTGCCGAAGCCAATGAGATGAAACTCGTCGTAAGGGTGCAGGTAACTGCTGTAGCCCGGAATTTTTAACGCGCCGAGCAGCTTAGGGTCGTACGGATCGGAAAGGTCGAAGGCGAACAGCGGGTCCACCAGCCTGAACGTTACCATGTAACCCCTGCCGCCCATAAACCGCACCGAATAGATGCGCTCGTCGGGCGCGATGTTTTCGATTTTGCCCGTGACGTTCATGTCACTGTCGAACACATACAGGTTGTTGGTCATTATATATGTGTGCGGGTCGAAGCCCGTCGTGGCTATGCGGAAATATCCGCCGTGCTCGTCCATCGAAAACTGGTTAAGCACCGTGCCCGGCACTTCGCACGTTGCAATAAAACCGACCCCGCCGGCACCGAGCGCGTCAGCGTTAAGCGCAAATTTGAATACGGTCGTTTTCACCGTGTCTCCGTCGTAACCGGACGCGGAGACATAAATATTTTCGTTGGAAACGTACACGTTTTCGCCCGCGCCGTAAAAAGTGCGGACATCCGCCGGCTCGTTTGGATCGTGTATGTCAAACGAGGTTACCGTTAAAAAATTTTTCGAATTGTACGGCGGAAAATAATATATGCGGTCGAAGCCGATGTTTTCATATATATCTTCTTCGGTAAAAAAATATCTCAGATCCCTGAAAAGCGGCGTTTCAATTCCGCCGTCCGTCCAAAGGTTCCAAACCGACTGGTTCGATATAAGGTAAAGCGTGCCGCCGATCCTGCGCGAGGCGAACAAAAAACCCTCGGCTTCAACGGTGCGTATATGCTTAATGTCATTTTTATCAGAAACGTCGTATACCTGCGCCCGCGAAAGCGTGCGGACACTTTTGCCGAAGCTCGCGTACGAGTTTCCCGTTACGACAGCGATGCCGCCGTCTATATAAATTTCCGTCGGAAAAAAATCTGTCCCGTCGAATTTAATCGTATAAAGCAGCTCCATCGATTCGGGCGGATATGCGCGAACGACAGCCACGCCCGCGTTGTTCAAATAATAAATGAACTCGCCGTCGGTTTTTATAACGTCGCCTTCGTCCACGCCCGCAACCTGGACGTTGGTATGCGAAAAATCATCGCTTGCTTCGGCAGAAGCGGCCTCGGCAGAAGGGGCTTCGCCGGCCGGCGCGGCAACCGCGTCGCTCTCAAACCTTTCCATTGTGAAATTAATATCCGCATTGGGCGTATTTTGCGTCAGCGGCACTTCGCTGCTGTAATACGATTTCGGCGCGCTTATGTTCGCGTAAGCGTTAAAATTTTCCGCGCTGCCGAACGCCAGAGGCTTAACCTCCCACGAAAAAGTGATCACATTGTTTTTCGCCGAAGCGTTTATCCCGTAGGCGCGCGCTATGCCCGTCATCGGGACGTACATGCGGTCGTGGCGGATTATCACCGGGCCGCCCAAATAAATTTGCCGATCCGCATCTGTTTGCGCGTAAGACTTAGCTGCGGTAAACCTCGCGGTGCTTCCGAACGCGAACATCGAAGCCGTGCGCGCCGCAGCGTCCCAAGTGAGCTTCCCGCCGAACGCGCGCGCCGCGTATGCGAGCGGAATGTATATGACGCCGCGCTCGGTAAACGGAACGACGCGCATGTCGGTTTCGTAAATTACCAAACTGCCGTTTCTTTCGCCGCGCGTGCCTCCTACGTTCATTGTCACGGTAAAAAACGAACCCGCCGCGTTAACTTCCGGCAGCGACTTTACATAAGGCAAAACGACCGCGGCCGAAGCCAAAAGCGCCGCCAAAAAAAACGATAAGAATTTTTTCATACTTTTCTCCTACTTTTCTTTTTCACATTTAACGCAAATGTCACCGAAATGTTCCATTTCGATATGCGGTATGCCCGCTTCGTAAAAAATTTCGCCTACTGCTTTAAACGAAAGCTTTTCGTAAAAACCTTTTGCCGAAACCTGCGAGTGCAGCACCTGGCGTTCGCCGCCCATGCCGCAGGCGGCGCGGATCAGCACCCGCATGACAAGGACGCCGAGCCCCCTGCCCCTGTGCTCGCGCAGCACGGCGACGCGCCCTATGTGGAAGTCTTTGTCTGTAATCATGATCCTGCCCGTGCCCGCGGGCGCACCGCCGTCATAGACGACGAGGTGAACGCACGAGCCGTCGGTTCCGTCGTATTCGTCGCTTTCGCTTATTTGCTGCTCTTCTACAAAAACCTTTCTGCGGATGTAATGCGCGTCCGCCAAATTTTCGTCTCCCATAAACCATTCCATTGTGATCATGTAAAAACGCGCCTTTCTTAATTGTGTATACGTTCGTATAATATATGTTAATATCGTAAAAAAATATCCGGAGGTTTTATTTGTGAAGACCCGCGCAAAAAAATTTTTAAGCGTAATTTTTTCTGCTGCCCTAATTTTTTTGGCGCCCGGATATTTCCGCGCCGCCGAAACGCCGCCGTGGTCAAACGCCAGCCCGTACATGATTTCTATTTTGTTTGACGCGCAAGCCGCGGGGCTGCTGCCGGGCTTCGCTTCAAACGCCGACCTGACTCAGCCGATAACGCGAGCGGAGCTTGCGTCGCTTATGGTTTTGCTTTGCGAACAGTATTCCGGCGCGGCAACCTCGCCGTTAAACCAAAACCCGTTTACCGACGCGGACAGCCCGGACATTCTGCTTGCGTACTGCGCCGGCCTCTTCAACGTTCCCGGGAGCCTGTTCATGCCGGACGAATTTATCACGCGCGAAGACATGGCCGCGGTTTTTTATCGGGCTGTCAAGCTGAACGTTCCGCTTGCGGAATTTATCCCGGCGGCAAGCCCGGCGATACCCGACGCTTCGTTTATAAACGAAGCCGCGCTGCCCGCCGTAAAATTTTTGTACGAAAATATGATCGTAATCGGAGGCGACGGCGGCGAGTTCATGCCGCGCCCAATTACCGATATACCTGTCAAGCCGGGTTACGGCCTCGCAACCCGCGAGCAGTGCGTCGTTATCGCCGCAAAAATTTTTAACTTGATGCTTTCGCATACCGGCCAAATATTTTCGGCCGAAAGCAAAGCGGCCGACATAATGCGCTACGCCTTCGACGAACCCGTAAACGGAGCCGCTGCGGACCGCGACGAGCTTATCGCGCTTTTGCGCCAATACGCCAACAGAGTGCGGTGGGCGGACAACATGGCGGCGCTTACCTTCACCGGAGACTTCCGCAAAACAGGCGGCGGCCGCTGGCGGCAGGGCTACGACTCCGCGCTTTTATACAACGCCTACAGCGCGGCCGGAGGCAACCAGTACAAGTACGACATGGAGCTGACACTCTGGGGCGTAAACGCCGGCTATATGCGACACGCGTACACCGTTTTCGACGGCGGCGCAAAAACTTTGACCGCTTTCGAATGGGACAACAGGAGCGAAACCGGAACCGAGTACCGCGCAAACGTGCAGTCGTTCAGTTTCTTTTCGGTGGCGGGGCTCATCTCGTATTTGCCGAGCCGCGTCACATGGGAGTACAAGCTTTACGACGATGTTTTTATCGACGGCGAACGCTGCGTGCTTTTTTCTGCGACGCGCACCGAAAATTTAATTGAAGAAGACGGCGTGCAAAGGGGCGCGCCGCCGGAGCATTTAATAGAAGTAACCGATTATTTTTATGTTTCAACCGTGACCGGCCTTTGCGTTTTGCAAAGCAACTATGCTTCTAACGGCGACATAATTTATCAGGCTGTGCAGGTTTCGTTTTTCAATTCGCCGTCGTTTACGGACGCCGCCGCCATTTCACCGCCCGACATAGAATTTATTCTGTATTGATCCCGAATACCTGCAGTACCGCTTCTAAAATCCGTTCGGACGCATAGCCGTCTCCGAACGGATTTTTTGCGTTCGCCATATCTTCATACTGTTTTTTGTTTGTAAGCAAACCTGCTACTGCGTTAAATATCGTTTGCGTTTGTGTTCCGGCAAGTAGCAGCGTGCCCGCGGCGAGCCCTTCGGGACGCTCGGTCACTTCACGCATAACCACGACGGGTTTGCCGAGAGCCGCAGCTTCTTCCTGTATCCCGCCGGAATCTGTCAGCACAAGATACGACCGGGCCATAAGGTTGATCAAATCGAAAATGTCGACCGGTTCGGTCAGGATGATGCGCGCTTTGTCCGCAAGCTTTGCAAAAACGGTTTCGCGCACTTTCGGATTTAAATGCACGGGATAAACCACCGTAACGTCTTTAAAGTTTTCTGTAACGCTTAATACGGCGTCGCAGATATTTTCCATCGGGCGGCCCAAATTTTCTCGCCGGTGCGCAGTCATCGTTATAAGACGCGAACCCTCGCAAATTTTATTTAAAGCCTCGCATTTAAAAACATGGTTTGCTCTAACCGCGTACTTGACGGCGTCGATCGCCGTGTTTCCCGTTACGAAAACCGATTGCGGCGGCACGTTTTCTTTCAAAAGATTTTCTTTTGCGTGAAATGTTGGAGCGAAGTGCAGGTCGGACAGCACGGTGGTCAGCTTACGGTTAATTTCTTCCGGATACGGGCTGAATTTTTCGAAGGTTCGCAACCCGGCTTCGACATGCCCGCATTTTATTCCGGCGTAAAACGCCGCAAGCGAAGCCGCGAATGTGGTGGCGGTATCGCCGTGCGCAAGCAGCAGGTCGGGCTTGGAACGCGCGATCACTTCTTCCAAGCCTTTTAATGCGCGCATATGGATGTCGCTTAAGCTCTGCCCCGCAGTCATAAGGTTCAAGTCGTACTGCGGCGCGATGCCGAACGCATCCAGCACGGCGTCCAGTTGCTCGCGGTGCTGCGCGGTGACGCACACTTCCGTTTCCGTGTGCCTGCAAGCTTTAAGCGCGAGAACGAGCGGAGCCATCTTCGTGGCTTCGGGCCGCGTGCCGAACACGCATAAAATTTTTATTTTTTTTTCAACTCCGTTTTTTTTATCATCCATAAAATTTTTTTGACAAACTCCCGCGTCATTTTTTTTTGCTACGTTTGTCAAACGCCGCCTCCCCAAATATTTTACAAAGTTTATAACACAATATAATATAGCGGCGGAACATCAATTCAAATTTCGGGAGGCTCTCCAATGAAAGAAATCCGCATCGGCATTATCGGCACGGGCGTGATCGCGCACGGCCATGTGTCAAGGTACCAATCGATTCCGGGCGTGAAGGTTGTCGCCGCATGCGACATAATGCCGGACAAGCTCGAAAAATTTTGCGACAAGTATAAAATCGAAAACCGCTACGCGGATTTCCGCGAGCTTCTCAAACGCGACGACCTCGACGCCGTGAGCGTCTGCGTGCACAACAACCTGCACACGCCTCTTTCTGTCGCGGTGCTGCGCTCGGGCAAGGCGTGCTACTGTGAAAAACCGCTCGCGGGCACATACACGGACGCATTTAACATCGTCAACACGGCGAAGGAGACGGGGCGCATGCTGCATGTGCAGCTCGCGTTCTTGTATCAAGGGACGACGCACGCCGCAAAAAAACTTATCGCGGACGGCAGGCTCGGCAAAATTTACCACGCGAGAAGCTACGGCTACCGCAGGCGCGGCAGGCCGTTCGTGGACGGCTACGCGGAAAAAGAATTTAACAGCAAGTACTGGGCAGCGGGCGGCGCTATGTACGACATGGGTGTCTACCATATATCGGTGCTTTTATATTTGATGGGGCTGCCGAAAGTTGAGCGCGTCGTCGGGCAGGTGTATCAGGAGATGGACATGCACGAGGCGCGCCGCAAAGAGAGCGGCTTCGACGTGGACGAGCTCGGCGTGGGATTTGTCAGCTTCGAAAAGGGATTGACCATGGACATTTTAGAATCGTGGGCGATACACGCCGCGAGCTTCCCGCCGTCGATGATCTGCGGCGCGGAGGGCGGCCTGTCGCTCGTGGGCGATTCCGCGCTCACGTTCTTCACCGAGGCGTCGGGCTATCCCATGACCTGCAACGTGGACGTTGGCCTCGAAATGTACCGCACGCGCCAAGCGGATCCGTCGCTCGCGCTTTACGACGAATCGCAGTCGCACTTCGTGGGCGCGCTGCGCGGCGACTGTCCGCTGCTGCCCACGCCGGAGATCGCGCTGCAAACCATGCTTGTTTCGGAAGGCGTCTATATGTCCGGGCAGCTGGGCCGCGAAGTGACCGCGCAGGAAATTACCGCAAAGTCAGTTTCGCAGGCGATCCGCACGCAGGAGGTTCCGTTCGGCACGATCAAATACGATTTTTAAATGCGCGGCAACCTGCCGCCCGTTCCAATGAAAAAAAATTTTTTGAGAAAAATTAATCACGAAAGGAAAACCGCATGAACATTTACAACAATTTCGCCGTAATGAGCTATTCGTTCCACGGGCTGATAAGCGCGGGCGCGATGGACGTGTTCGGCTATTTGGAAACCGTGCGCTACCGCTACGGGTTGGGTACCGCAGATATTTGGAACGGCTTGCTTAAAAGTTTCGACGAAGATTATTTGAAGCTCGTCAAGCAGCATGTGGACGAGCGCGGGCTTACGGTGGTCAACCTCTGCTGCGACGGCTGCCACGTTTGGGCGGACGACGCCGAGGGACGCGCAGAGCTTGAAAAAAAAGCGTGGCAAAACCTTCGCGCCGCAGAAATTCTTGAAGCCAAGACTATCCGCATAGACGCGGGCGTGCAGGGCGAAGATTTTTCGGAAGAAAATTTTGAATATGTGGCAAAAAAATATGCCGAGTATTGCAAACGAGCCGCCGAGTTCGGCGCGGCGCTCGGCACCGAGAACCATTGGGGCGCGACGCGCTCGATCGAAAACGTGCGCCGTCTTTATTCCGCGGTCACGGAGCCGAACTTCAAGCTGCTGCTGCACCTGGGCAACTGGCGCGACGGCGGCGAAGATCAAAAGGATTTAAACGACCTTGAAATGATCATCAAAGCGATGCATATGCATTGCAACTACGAGCACTGCATCGACGCCGACCGCGTGCTTCCTCCGCTGTTTGCAAAGGGCTACGGCGGCTGCTGGACGGTCGAAAGCCACAAGGGTTTTAACGAATACAACAACGTCGCCTTTCAGCTCGCCCAAATGCGCCGCGTGATAGCGCCGCTCTACTACAACATGAAGGACAAGATCGTGACCATACCCGAAGGGGTAAAGGTATAAAAAAGGTGATTCCATGAACGAAGAACGCTTCACAGGCTTATCAGATTTATACGACAAGTACAGGCCTGTTTACCCGTCCGCGCTTATCGAGTACTTGTACAAAAACTGCGGATTTAAAAACGGAAGCGTTATTGCGGACGTCGGAAGCGGCACCGGGATATTTACAAGGCGTCTGCTCGAAAAAGGCAGCCTCGTGTACGGCGTCGAACCGAACGCAGACATGCGTAATGCCGCAGAAGCAAATTTAAAAGAATTTGACAATTTCGCTTCGGTTGCCGCGCCGGCGGAAAAAACCGGCCTACCAAACGGAAGCGTTGATTTTGTAACGGCGGCGCAGGCGGCGCACTGGTTCGACGCGGAGCTGTTCAGGGCGGAATGTAAAAGGATTTTAAGGCCCGGTTGCAAGATGGAAGCTTCGCTTCCGTGCAAGCTCGCGCTTGTATGGTACGAAAGAGACCAAGAATGTGAAATAATTAAAAGAGACTATGCAATCCGCGAAAAATACTGCGCCCCGGACAAAAAAGGCCTTGGCGAAAACGGCGGCCCGAACACAGACAAGTCTAAATTTTTTTCGGACGGCATATATAAAGAAAAAATATTTACCGTTCACGAACGCTACAGCCGCGAAAGTTACATAGGCAGGAACCTGTCCGCATCATACGCGCCGAAAAAAGAACGCGACCCGGAAAAGCACCGCGCCTGTGTTCGCGAGCTGGGCGAACTTTTCGACGAGTTCGCCGACAACGGATACATAATTTATCTATACAAAATGCGCCTGTTTTTCGGCAGCGTATAAAAATGCAAAACAAAACGGCGCGTGATTTTTATTCACGCGCCGTTAAATGTCAAAAGATCCGCCCGTTCAAACGACTCTTAAAAGCACATACATTTCCGGATATTCGGTCAGCACCGCCGCATCCGAGATGTAATCCGGCTTCAGGCCCCACTCGGGGCCGTTTTCTTTACCGACGCGCATCATGTCGTGCGGGTACGCCTCGATGCCCGCGGGCATGGCTATTGTTTCAAAACCGTTTTTTTCCGCGAAATTTTTTGCGGTTTCGAAACCGTTGCGGATTCCGTCTCCGCAGACAAGCTCGGAAAAATCTTTTGCGTTAAAAGACACTTTTATATATTTCCCGGCGGGAATCACGGACGTAACGAAACCGTTTACCGGTTCGCCCGGCAAAAAAACCGCGCTTCCCACTATATAATCGTATCCTCCGTCCGGCTTGCCGTACCAAAACCCGTAGTTGACTGCGGGTTTTATTTTGTCCGAAATTTTTTTACGGCCCGCGCTTTCTAACATGCCCCACAGCTCGCCGATTTTTTCCGATTTTTTTTCGAACCCGGCATTTTCCAAACTCAAACCCGTCACATAAATTTCGCTTTTTATTTCAATAACTTCTGTTGTTAATTTTTTTGCAAACATTTTTCATCTCCTTTTTTTAATAATACAAAATTTTTTTGAGAAATCAATGTGTAATAAAATTTTGCGCAAAGGAAACTCTGCAAACTCCGCAAAAAACCGAATTAATCATTTGATGCCAAGCTATTGCCAACGTCGTGCAACTGCATTACAATAAATTACATGTTGTGTTATTATTCACCTCAAATAATGTTTTAATTGCAATCACTGTTCACCGTTTTAAAAAAGCGGACAGCGATGCGAAGTTAAAAACTGCATAATCACACCGCAATTAATTATTCGGAAGGATGGTCTAATGAAAAAATTATTCGCGCTCTGCATGGTCACGCTGATTTTGCTTTCGGCAGTGAGCTGCACATCAGACAGCAAAAAAACTTCGGATCCCTCAACGGCAAATCCCACCGCCGCGCCGGATTCGTCCGCTCAGTTTCCGAACGGAAACGAGCCTTACGTCATCGAATACTATATGCTCGCCAATTCGGCGTCATACGAAGCGGACAACATAATGAACGAAATAAACAAAATCATCCTGCCCAAAATCGGTGCGACGGTTAACATCACAATGATCACTTGGGACGACTGGTTCGCAAAAGTAAACGGCGACATACGCGCCGGCGAAAAGGTGGATATCGTCTTTACCGCCGATTGGTATCAGTACATGGATTCTATCGCCAGCGGCTACTTCCTGCCTTTAAACGACCTGATGGATACATACGGCGCGCCCGCCAAGGCGCTGCTCGGCGAGACATTCATCAACGGCTGCCAGGTGGGCGGCATCCTCTACGGCGTGCCCACAAACAAAGAGCTGGCGGTAAACGGCGGTTTTATTTATAACAAAACCCTGCTTGACAAATACGGGTTAAAAGTTGACACCAATTGGAAATCTCTGCGCGATTGGGAACCCCTTTTAAAAGTTATCATGGAAAACGAACCCGATGTTGTACCGGTGCTGTCCGACGGTTATTGGGATCATATGAATATCGTTACGAACCTCCCGTGCGAGCTGGCGTTCGACGGCAATACGAACGCCGCCGTAATCGAGTGGAGGTACGATTACCCGTGGTACATGGAAGAGCTGCGGGTGATCCGCGATTTTGCAAATAAGGGTTACATCCCGGACGGCGCCGTATCGTCCAAAGATTTGGATTGGGTGGTCAACCATGTCGCGCAGGGCAATTTCTTTTTGCTTACCGACGCATTAAAACCGGGCAAAGGCAAGAGCACCGAATACATGGCCCTTCTTGTTGATCCGGACATAAAATATGACGAGTTCGAAACATACCCGCTTATGGTCAACACGCGCCACAGCGGCGGCTCCATGCTTGCCATACCGGTCACGTCACAAAACCCCGCCGTCGTCATGCAATTTATAAACGAAATGCACACCAACCCCGACATAACAAATCTGTTGGCGTGGGGCGTCGAAAACAGGCAATACACGGTAGTAAGCGAAAACCCCAAGCGCGTGAAACCGATGGAGAACGACAGCTGGATACCCGCGGTGCTGGTTTGGACATTGGGCAACCAGTTTAACGTGTACCTGTCGGACATCGAACCGGAAGACAAATACCCGCTGATGGCAGCCACTAAAGTCGGCGTGCCCGAACACATTGCCAACGGCTTTCGTTTCGACGTAAGCGGCTTCCAAGATGAAATAACCGCTATCAACAATATCCACGACGAGTACCGCATACCCATACGATTGGGCTTGATAGACCCGGACGAAGGCGTGGCGGCCATGCGCGCCGAAATCGAAGCAGCCGGTTTTAGCAGATTAAAAGCCGCCGTCGTTGCGGACTTCGAAAAATGGCTGACGGGATCGCGTTAACATAAAAAATACATTTCGCCGAAAAAACGGCACGCGGCAGCCTCCGCTTGCCGTTTCGCCGTATAAATGCCGCAGATAAAAAAGGGGCCGCTCCGTGCCTGAAATCCGTTTCAATTTAAAAAGCAAAATCTTGACACCGGTGATAATCATGATGATTTTGATGGTTATCATCGCATTGGTTTTTTCGTCCGTACGCTTTTCCGGCTTTGCTCAATCTCTTTTTTCGGACAGCGTCGACCTTGCGGCAAGGAGCATGATCAAGTATCTCGAAGACAGCGAGCTTAACACCCAGGCAACCGCCGTTTCGCTCGCGGCAAACCAGGAGATCAGGCAGGCCGTCGTAAGGCGCGACACAGAAAATATATTGCGCTTGCTCGATCCGGTGATAAAACCGAACGATGTGGATTTTATAACGGTGGCCGACCGGTTGGGCATTGTGTTGGCGCGCACTCACGCGCCCGACGAATTGGGCGATTCGATCCTCAATCAAAACAGCGTCTTCAATGCCTTAAACGGCAAAAAAGGCACATATTATATGTCCGACTTGGGTATCTGCGTATCCATCCAATCCAGTTCGCCCATTTACGACAGGTTCGGCGCTTTGATAGGATCTGTATCCGTCGGCGTTTGGCTGGACAGAGCCGAAACGGTCGATTTTTTAAAGGAACACTATAACGCCGAATTTACTATTTTTTATCAAGGCACAGTCGCGGCGACTACTATCTACCAATACGGACAGCGCGTCGTTGACGCGGCGCTTCCGGACAACATAGCAAACATCGTGACAGAAAACGGGCGTGAGTATTTCGACAGCCGCGCGAACATCCTCGGCGAGCCGTTCAGCATTTACTACTACCCGCTGCTTAACGCCTACGGCGAAGTTTTTGCAGTGATCACCGCAGGCAATTCAAATGTTTCGCTCATCAACGAAATCAACGCGATTATCGTCGGCGTAGCCGCTATTGGCGGCTCCATGCTGATAATCGCGATTTTTATTTTGTACCGGATCGTAGCGGGGATCACAAGGCCCGTTAAAAACCTCGGCGTCTTGGTTTCCGAGGTTTCGCGCGGAAACCTCGCGTCCCACGAAAGCGACGGCGCCGCCGCAAAAGACGAGGTAGGCGACTTGACTCTCGACGTACACAAATTGATCAATGTCATTGAATCCGTGCTGGGTGATATTTCGCAGCTCACACAGGAGTACACCGAAAACGGCGACTTCGATTACAGGATCGGCATAGATAAATACAGCGGCACTTACAGGGAGATCGCGGAAGGCGTCAACGCCCTGCTGAGCGTGACGGTGGACGACATCCTGCTGATCATAAACTCGCTCGAACAGATCATCGACGGCAACTTTAATTTGGAAAACAAACGACTGCCCGGCAAAAAAGTTATAGTCAACGACGCCGTCGAAAACCTGCGGATGAATATCACAAGCGTCAACACCGAAATCAACAAGCTGATCAAGGCTGCCATAGACGGAGAATTAAAAACGCGGGGAGTAATCGAATCGTTTAAAGGCGATTGGAGCATCTTGATAGGGCGGCTCAACCGTCTTATGGAAGTTTGGGAAACCTATTTGGACATATGCCCGGAGGCTCTGCTCATACTCGACAAGGATTTGCGGATCGTTTACGCAAACAAGCTGTATAACAAAAATTTCGGCGCGGCTTCCGTGGTGGACATGATTTTCGAAAACGACCGCGACGCGCACCCCACGCTGGACACTCTGCTCAGCTCGTTCTCCGGCGAGCACAACTTCCAACTCACGTTAACGACAGACACGCACCCAAAATATTATTCGATCGCATGCACGCCCATGATCGTAAAAAACGAAATCATAAGCGTATACGTGCTGGCGACCGACATCACCGCTTTGACGCTGGAAAAAGAAAAAGCGCTCGAGGCAAACCGCGCCAAGAGCGAATTTTTATCCCGCGTGAGCCACGAGCTGCGTACACCCATGAACGCGATCATCGGCATGTCAAACATCGGGGCAAAGGAAGCCGGCTTGGGCGCGAACCACAAGATCACCGACAGCTTCTCGCGCATCGCGTCCGCAGGCAGCCACCTGCTGTCCATCATAAACGACGTGCTCGACATGTCGCGGATGGAAGCCGGCAAGCTGGACATGCACCCCGCGCCCGTAAACATCGGCGAAACCGTCGCCGACTGCGTGCGGCTGCTTAACCAGTCCGCAGACGAAAAAATGATAGCCCTAACATCCGCCGTAGACGACCGCCTAAGCGTCCCGCTTATGGTCGACGCCTTCAGGCTGCGGCAGGTGTTCATCAATCTGCTCAGCAACTCCATAAAATTTACGAACCAAAACGGCGCGGTTTCGCTCGATGTCTTGCTGCTGGAAGACAACCCGGAGCAGTCGCGTGTTATGTTTGAAGTAAAAGACAACGGCATAGGCATGTCGCCCGAGTTTATGCGCAACATTTTCATCCCGTTCGAACAGGACAGCGTGTTCCTCGAGCGTAAATACGAAGGCACGGGACTCGGCCTGTCTATTTGCCACAAGATCATCACGCAGATGGGCGGCAGCATAAACGTAACCAGCGAGATCGGAAAGGGCAGCGTTTTTCGCATTGAGCTTTTGTTGGATAAAATAAATCCGGCGGCAGACGATCCCGGCGACGCACCGTTAGAAGAGGACTATACCTATCGAAGCATAAAGGGCGTCAATATTTTGCTGGTGGACGACATCGAAATAAACCGCATGATCGTGTCCAGCATTTTCGAAGACGAAGAGGTTAACATTTGCGAGGCCGAAAACGGCGCCGAGGCGGTAAGCATTTTTAACGGATCGTTGGAAGGCTATTTCGGTTTGATATTTATGGACATCCAGATGCCCGTTATGGACGGTTATCAAGCGACCGAGGCCATCAGAAAGCTGCCGCGCGGCGACGCGGGAACGGTGAAGATTATTGCGGTGACCGCCAACGCCCTTAGCAGCGACGCCGACAAGGCGATTAAGGTGGGCATGGACGGGCACATCGCAAAGCCGGTTGATTTTAATGAGGTCATCGCAGTTACGAAAAAGTTCTGCGGGGTATAAAAAACCACCTCAATACGGAAGGAACAACCGCATGTCAAACACTGCCGCCGAAATAATTGAAAATAAATATGAAAAAAAAATAATCAATGCAAAAATTATTGCAGACCACGGTTTTTCGCAAGTGTACCTCATCGAAACTCCTGCCGAAAAATTCGCGTTAAAGGTTGTTGGCGAAACAAACCCGGATTTTTACGAAAATGAACACGAGCTTGTTTATTTTCTTATGTCAAACGGGATCAGCGTTCCAAAAATTTTTCCGGCTGCGGACGGAAATTTTTTCGTCCGCGTAAACGGTTCCGCATATGTACTCTACGAGTACATCGAGGGCACAACCTTCGGTTTAAACTCCGCGCCGGATTGGTTCTTGACGGAACAGGCGCGGCTCACGGGAAAGATCCAAACCGCGTTAAAACATTACGGCGACACCTCGCATGACAAGAGCTTCGGGCAGGATTCATTTTCAAGCGAAGGGTTTGAACGCGCGAAAAAAAATATCGCGGCAAAAATAAACGGCGCGGAAGAAAAAAATGACAAATTATTAGCGGCAGCCCTGCGCGAGCGCTCAAGGCATATAGAAACGGTTTCCGGCTTTCGGTTCGACTGCGGCAGGCTCACATATGTGCCGTCGCACGGCGACCTGTATATAAACCATTTCCTCCTTGCACGACGCGGAGACTTGGTCGTAATCGACTGGGCGCGCCCCAAACATTGGCCCGCATGTTTCGAAATTTTTATGTCCTATGTGTACGCAGCCCCCGAATGTAAATCCGGCGAAATTGACGCAAAAAAATTCGCGCCCGTTTTGCGCGAATTTTTAAATTTTACCGAATTAAATTTATACGACCTTCAAACGATGCCTTTCTTTTTATATTTTTACTGTGTCTTTTGCAGCTTCACGCCGCCGTACGACAATTTGCCCGAGGACTATAAAAAAATAGCGGCTCTTACCGACAATCTCGCAAACTGGCTGCAGGTGAATGCGGAGACTTTATCCGGCGAGCTGGCCGGATTGTAAAAAAGGTCGCTTATGTGTCTTATAACAGAAGTTCCCATTAATCAAACAGGAGAAACAGCCGTGACAAAAACCGACAAATCGAAACTTTTTAAAATTCCGGACCATTTGATAATAAACGACGGAAGCGACATTGGCGGCGTCGCTACCGAAGAGACGCTGATGAGCCGCATCGAGCATATTTGCGCGAAAATAAATAATCCGGTAAATCTGATATGTTTTTACGATTATGAAAAGAAAAAAACGGCAAATTTAAAAAAGATGAAAACGGGAAACGAACCGAAAAATTTTTAACCGCTCATTGCGAGCGGTTTTTTTTACGCAAATTTTACATTAGCCCACGATTGAATTTTACACGGCGTGTATATATTTTTGCCAATCACGATACGAGCGGGGACGGAAATTCAAATTGCATAAATTTTTCAGGCTGCTGCTGCCCTTTGCGATGTTAATCGCGGCGGCCGGCTGCGCAGACAAATCGAAGCTCGGCATGTCAATTGAGCAGCCGTCAGACAATAAATCCGGTTTTACCATTGAGTGTTCCATTTCGCTGCTTCCGTTGGCGCGAAGCTTTGCGGAAAAACATTCCGCCGATGCGGTTGCGGTTGCGGTCGGCAAAGAAGCGGCAATCGCTTCCGTAGCGGAAGGCAGAAGCGACATCGCGCTGTACGGCGGCGATGCAAGCGTGAGCGAAGGGCTTACGGCGGTAATAATTGGCGCGGAGGTTGTCAGGCTGCTGACGGGATCAGACAGTGCGCGGGCCAATATCACTCTTGACGAAATTTACGCGCTGTTTGTGGACGAGGCAATTTTTGAATATTTAAACGATTGGGACGAAGACTGGAGCGACTGGGACGACACTTGGGAAGATTGGGAAGAAGACTGGGACGACTGGGACGATTGGGGCGAAGACACGCAAATTGATCCGGAAGAAAAACCGGACCGCTCCTTTGGATTTGTTCATCCCGAAGAAAAAATTGCAATTGCAAGCCCCGGCGCATACTCGCGCCTGCTGTTCGAAGAGCTGTTCGGTCTGCGCGACAATGTAAACGGCGTAATGAAATCTCTGATACCCACGGACGCGAATATTTTTGAAAATGACAATGCGGTCATAGATTACATAAAAGCCAACCCGGACACGATCGGCGTTGTTATAAACGCGGCAGAGCCGGCGGGAGTAAAGTCTCTGTCAATCGACAGCATAAAGCCCGGAGAAGAAAATTATATAGGCCGGCGCGAAATCGTTTTGCTTTATAAAAACGACAACGCAGAAGCCGCGGCTTTTGCGGAGCTTTTGCAAAGCGGGGTTCTGGATGAATTGTTTTTGAATAATAACGTACTGCGAACCAAATAAAATTTTGGGCGTAAATGCGGAATTATAAATAATAAACCGGGTAGATACCCAAACAAACAGGAGGATTTTAAAAATGAAACCGAAAAAAATTTTTGCGCTGACGCTGGTCATGGTATTCGCTTTTTTGCTGATACCCGCAATGAATTTGAGCGCGTCGGCAACGACGGCGGCAACGGTAAAGAGAACCGTAAATGTAGACGGTTTTGAAATTGCAACCGATACCGTCACAGACGGCAGCACAGTGCTCGTGCCGTTAAAGTTTTTGGAAGAGGCCGTAGGCGCGATCACAACCTACAACCCAAGAAGCAGAAGCATCAGCATAAGGACCGCGTCGTTTTCGTTCAGCATGGACATCGGACAAAGAAGCTATACCGTCAACGGACAAAGGCGCTCCATGCCGGTTGCGCCGCGCTTGTCAGGCACCGTGCCGTATGTGCCGCTGGTTACCGTCATCAGAGACATAGGCGGGATCTTTGCAACCAACCCTTCGACGAAAAACATGACAGTTACATATTTTTCGAATATTTCGGGCAATGTTGTTATCACCGGCTCCACCACGCTGTATCCGTTCATGGTAGAGGCCGCGGATTTTTTAAACGAGTTTAATCCGAACCTCAACATCACGGTGGCGGGCGGCGGCAGCGGCGCAGGACAAACGGGAACAATCGACGGCACAAACAATATTGGAATGTCGTCGTCAACGGTAAGCGCGGACCGCCAAAAGCAAATCCGCTACATCATCCCGGTTGCTTACGACGCGATCGCCATAGTCATCCATCCGTCAAACCCGGTCCAAAATTTAACGCTTGCGCAGGCAGCCGCAATCTTTAAAGGCGAGATTACAAACTGGAACGAAGTGGGCGGCAACAACGCGCCTATAATCGTTCATTCACGCGACGCCGTCTCCGGCACGGGCGTAACGGTCCGCGAACTGCTGATCAGACCGTTTTACGGCTCGGACAACGACGCCATAGTAGAAACCGCAACGCCGCATGTATCAAACGGCCTGCAAAGAAACGCGGTAGCAAGCGACGTAAACGCGGTCGGCTTCCTTTCGATAGGATATGTAGACAGCACGGTAAAATTCGTTTCGCTAAACGACATCGCGCCTACGTTTGACACTGTTATCAGCGGCGCATACCCGCTCGGCAGAAATCTGTACCTGCTTTCAAGAAGCAGGCCGATGGGCGCTTCCGCGCGCATAATAGACTTTATCCGCACTAACCACGCCCAGCAGGAATTTATCGCGGCGGCAGAATTTTTAACGATACGACCCATTAACTGATCATGAAAAAAAATTCGGGAAAAAGAAAAATTTCCGAAAAAATTTCTGAAACAATAATGAGCGCGCTCGCGGGAATCGGAGTACTGGCGATATTATTTATCTTCGTCTTCGTGTTCCTGCGGGCTTTGCCCGTTTTTAAAGAAAGCGGGATAGGGCTTTTCATCAGCACAGGCTTCGAAAGGCAGGTAGTTACGGCTTACGGCAGCGCGGAGCCGTTGTACAGCTTCGGGCTGCTGGGGTTGATAACAGGCACGCTTGCGACAACAACGCTCGCCATAGTTACCGCGTCGCTTATAGGGATCGGCAGCGCTGTTGTCATAAGCGAGTTTGCTCCGCGCCCGCTTGCGTATTCGCTTACGTCGCTTGTGCGTTTGCTTGCGAGCATACCGTCGGTAATTTTCGGTTTGGTCGGGGTAATTATTGTTGTCCCGTTCATCAGCAGCTTGTTTGTAACAACGGAGCTTCAGCTGCAATACCTAAGCCGTTTTCAAATAACAGGGCGCGGATTGCTTGCGAGCGTTATTGTTTTGACGTTCATGCTCGTACCTACAGTAACGGCTCTTAGCGCCGACGCAATCGCCGCCGTGCCGAAGCGTTTTAAAGAAGCGGGCTACGCGATGGGCATGACCCGCTTCCGCGTAATTTTAAAAATTATTTTGCCGACAGGCCGTTCCGGGATTATAGCAAGCGTCATTTTGGCGGCGGGGCGCGGTATCGGCGAAGCCATTGCCTTGGCGATGGTCTGCGGGGGTATCGGGCTTGTGCCCGATTTATCGCTGGGCTTTGTAACGCTGCTTGCGCCGGTGCTGCCGCTGTCCGCCGCGATTATGGTTAACTCCGAAGGCGCCGGAAGCCAATCCGTTTCGGCCGCGCTGTTTGCATGCGCCGCCGTTTTGCTGTTGATCGGAACGGTTTTGAGTATCACCGCGCGCGCGGTAAATTCATATATGAGGAAAAAAATTGGAGATGCGGCATAAAAATCATCTTATCGGCGACTTTGCCGGTCACACATACGCATGGGCGTCAATAGGGCTTGCCGTCGCGGTATGTCTTTTCATTATCGGTAATGTCGCGTACTTGGGCGCAGACATTATTTCGCTCGAATTTTTAACCCAACCGCCTCCCGCCAACACGCGCATCACTACCGAGGGCGGCATCCTCACGCCTATGATCGGCACGATTATTTTAACGCTGCTCGGCATTTTGATCGCTCTGCCTATTTCACTTTCGACCGCGCTTTATCTGACCTGGTACACAAAAAAAGGAATCATCAAAACCATAATTGAGTCTTCGGTCGACGTGCTGGCGGGCGTGCCCACGGTTGTTATCGGCTTGTTCGCGCAGGCGGTTTTTACTCAGCCGTGGCTTGGATTTTTAAGCACGCGCATACACATAGAGGGCGGCTTGGGAAAAGCGTTCGGGCGATCTTTTTTTGTGGCGGGAATCGCAATGGCCATAATGATCCTGCCGTTTATCACCAAAGCGATCATCGAGTCAATTAAAACCACGCCGAAAGAATTTCCTGAAGGCTCGTTTGCCTTGGGCGCGACAAAATGGCGCACGGTAACAAAAATCGTGCTTAACAGCGCGAGACCCGGAATCGTTACAGGCGTTGTATTGGGGATGGGCCGAATTATTTCAGACACGGCAATCGTTTGGCTTGCCTTGGGCGGCTCCTTGCGGATGCCGGGCGCGCAGCCGTGGTACGAGCCGCAGAACTGGATCTCAACCTTGCAGCACACGGGCAGCACGTTAACGACTTATATTTTTTTCACTTCGCCCGCAGGCGAAGGCAGCAATCCGATACTCGCCTTCGGAGCGGCGTTTGTGCTTATCGTGATAATAATTGTTTTAAATGCGGCGGTGGCGGCGATAGGTTTGATAGGCGCAAACAAGGTGCAAAAATGAACGAAGAAGAAAAAAATCCCGCAATAAAAATTGAAAACGTAAACATCCGCTACGGAGACAACCGCGTTTTAAACGACGTCTCTATAGACGTTCCCAAAAACAGCATCTATGCTTTTATAGGGCCTTCGGGCTGCGGCAAAACTACAATGATCAGAAGCATCAACCGCATGAACGATTTTGTCGCGGGCTTTAAGCTGACAGGCAGGGTGCTGCTAAACGGCACAGATATATACACGGACAAAAAGCCGCAGGTCTTAAGAAAAAAAATCGGCATGGTTTTTCAGCAGCCGAACCCCCTGCCCGTTTCCATTATGCAAAACATGATACTTCCGCTGACGGAGCACTACAGGGGCGCGATCTCTCATTTTAGAGAGCTTGCCGAGCAAAAATTAAAAGCCTGCGCGCTTTACGGCGAAGTAAAAGATAAATTAGACAAGCCCGCCTTCGAATTGTCCGGAGGCCAGCAGCAGCGCTTATGCATCGCCCGCGCGCTCATGCTCGAGCCGTCCGTTATTTTATTTGACGAACCCTGCTCCGCGCTCGATCCCATTTCCACACATACAATAGAAGACCTACTAATCGAATTAAAAAAAGAGCGGACGATAATAATAGTGACGCACAACATGGAACAGGCGCGCCGCGTTTCGGACTACACCGCGTTTTTTTACAACGGTGTAATAGCGGAGGCCGGGCAGACAAATAAATTATTTTTCACGCCGGAAACGGAACTGCTTGAAAAATATATAACCGGAAAATTTTCATAAAAAAGACGCCGCAAAAAAAATTATGCAAGCGTCTTTTTTTTATGCTAAGTGAACTTCTGTAATCGGCGGGTTTTGCTTCAATCTTTTTTAAAGGCCGCACTCATACTTTTTTATTAACGTTCAGTGAATTATAATCCTTTAAGCGTCATCTTTACGGCAACGATTTTTAAATTTAACGGCGGGGGTTTACATTCATGCGGATTTTGTTGGTTGAAGACGACGACTCGCTCCGTGCGGGGCTTGAATTTATATTGTCAAAAGATGGCCACGAAACCAAACGCGCCGACACTGTATGCGGCGCGCTTTTTTTGCTGACGGAAAATGATTTCGATATGGCGCTGCTGGACGTCGCCCTGCCGGACGGCAGCGGGCTTGACATATGCGGACACATTAGGCGGACGTCCCCGGCGACGCATGTTTTGCTGCTTACCGCAAAAGATACCGAAACGGACATTGTGGTGGGCTACGAAACGGGCGCGGACGATTATCTCACCAAACCGTTCGGCGTTTCGGTATTGAAGGGCAAGGTAAACGCCGCAGCGCGGCGGATTGCAAAAACAACTGAGGCAAACGTTAAAACAAACGTTAAAGTTTGCGAAATAATGCTCGACGCGGCAAATCAGGCTGCCGCCGTGCGAGGCACGGCAGTTTCGCTCACGCGGAACGAATTTCGATTGCTTAGCGCCTTCATAAAAAACCCGGGTCAGGTTTTGTCGAAAGAAACGCTTTTGCACACCCTTTGGGACATCGACGGCGATTTCGTCGACGAAAATACGCTGGCCGTTAACATCCGCCGCCTGCGCGAAAAAATTGAGCTCGACCCGTCGCGCCCCGTTGTGATTGAAACGGTGCGCGGCGCGGGCTACAGAATGAAGGCGGACGGCTGATGTTTTTACGGCGCAAAGAAGCAAAGCTTGCTGCGAAAATCGACGGGCTGCTCGCGGGCGAGAGCATCCAAATGCCCGCGGGGCTGCTGGAAGAAAAAGTGTGGCAGGTTCTGCGCGCACTGGAGCAGTCGGAGCAAAAAAACAAGGCCGAGCGCGAAAGCGTGCTCGGCTTGATAAGCGACATTTCGCACCAAATCAAAACGCCGCTCGCCTCGCTTATTCTTCATTTGGATTTGGCCGGGGACGACCCGGCGTTTTTAATTGAATGTAAAAAGCAAACGGAAAAAATAAATAATTTGATCGACAATCTTTTAAAAATTGCGCGGCTTGAAACGGGATTTATTTCCGTGAACAAAATTTTTGCCGACCTCGCGCTGACGATACGCGAGGCGGTTCCTCCCGCTGAAAAAAACTGCGCGGTCGAACTGCGCCTGCCGGATACGTTGGCAATTATGCACGACCCCGTATGGACGCGGGAAGCCTTCGGCAACATTTTCGACAACGCATTCAAGTACACACACAACGGCACAGTTACCGTTTCGCTGGAGCAGGGACCCATTTATACCCGCGCGGACATTTCCGACACGGGCATTGGCATCGCGCAGGAAGACCACGCAAAAATTTTTGCGCGCTTCTACCGCGTGCGCGGCGCCGAAACACAGCGGACAGCCGGCACGGGTTTGGGTCTGACAATCGCCCGCGAAATAATGCGCCGGCAAGGCGGGAACATCACCGTCTCGTCCGAGTTGGGCAAGGGCAGCACATTCTCTTTATTCTTTCAAAACCGTTAGGTTAATGTCATCGGGCCGTAAGGCAGCAGTGGTACGATTCGTTTGAAGGAGTGCTTTAAATGGTCGTAAGAACCGAAAACCTAACGAAGATTTATAAAACGGGCGAAACAGAGGTGCGCGCTTTGGTAAGCGCGAACGTCACGATAAGCCGCGGCGAAGCGGTTGCCATCATAGGCGCTTCGGGCTCGGGAAAAAGTACGATGCTGCATCTCATGGGCGGGATCGACCGCCCGACGGACGGCAAAGTATTTATCGAAAACGAAGACATTTATTCGCACGGCGACGAAACGCTTGCGCTGCTGCGCCGCCGCCGCATCGGGTTCGTGTTTCAAATGTACAACCTCATGCCGCAGCTTACCGTGTACGAAAACGTCGTGCTGCCGCTCGGGCTGGACGGCCGCATCGTAGATAGACCGCGCGTCGAGGCGCTGCTTGAGTCATTGGGCTTGGCGGAAAAGCATAAGAGCCTGCCCAACCGGCTTTCGGGCGGGCAGCAGCAGCGCGTGGCAATCGCAAGGGCGCTGGTTACGCAGCCCGCGATACTTTTGGCGGACGAGCCGACGGGCAATCTCGATTCCAAAACGGGCGCGGATGTGCTTAACCTGCTCCGCTCTACGGCGCAAAGGCTCGGGCAGACGATGGCCGTCATCACCCACGACGAAAAAGTGGCGCAGTTTTGCGACCGCGTTTTGCGCATCGAAGACGGCGCCGTAAGGGAGGGCTGACATATGAAGCTGTCGGCTCTCGCGAAAAAAAATTTTACGCAAAGCAAAAGCATCATATTTATGATTGCGCTCGCGTCCATGCTTGTCTGCTGCGTGCTTAACCTCGGCATAAGCGCGCAGATTAGCATTGTCGAAAACATATTGGAATTTACCGGCGACAACCAGGTCAAGTACAAAAACCTGACGGAAGACGAGATAAGCCGCATCTCCAACCGGAGCGAGGTCGCGCTTGCCGACGTGCATTATTACGTCGAAGGTTTCGCCGTTGCGGCGGCGGATGCAAGCGCGTCAATCGAAATGATTTATTCTTCGGAGCTCGGCAATGTCGCAAATTTCCGCATAACAAACGGGCGCGGCGCCCGCGCGGTAAACGAGGCAGTCATATCGCCGCACCTCGCTGTTCTGTTGGGCGTCGAGCCGAAGGTCGGCGAAGAATTTGAAGCCGTCTATTATTTATTCGACGAAGACGGGAACGCTATGGAAATTGAAACGCTGCGCTTCGTCGTTTCCGGCGTGCTGCAGGAGCAGCGGATGTACGCGGCGATGAACATATACCATATTTACGTTTCAAAATCTTTTGCAGAACGTCACGAACATCATGCCGTCCTGTTCCTGCGCTTTAACAATCGGACTGAGCCGCGCGCCGCCTCGCAGCGCATCGCCGACGAGTTTGGCATCGCGCCCGAGGACACGGCGCTTAACGAGGACTACCTGCGCGCAAATTTGAACGACCCCACCGTAATTATTTTTGCCTCCGCAGTTTCTGCCATTCTTTTGGCGGCGGGCGCGCTGGTCATTTACAACGCCTACAGCCTCGCCATCGTTCGCAAGGTACATCAATACGGGCTTCTGACAGTTATCGGCGCGTCGAAGCGCCAAATAAAACGCTGTTTATATTTGGAAGCCCTTTTTTGCGCGGGCGTCGGCTTGCCGCTCGGACTGCTTGCGGGCACGCTGTTTGGGTTCGCCGGTATGGAAGCTTTAAACGGAATCTCCGGCATACCCATGCCTTACGTTGTAACGCCGCTTGCGTTCGCCGCTTCCGCGCTTGTCGTTTTGATAATGACATGGCTCGGCGTCACAGGCCCGGCCCGCAAGGCTTCGCTTATCGCGCCCGTCGAAGCCGTACGTTTTATTGAAACGGAAGAACAGCTTTATAAACGCAGGGCAATCGAAAACATCACGCTCAACGCGCTCGTAAAAATTAACATGTCGCGCTCAAAAAAACGGCTCGCCGGCACGGTTTTGTCGCTGTCGTTAAGCGGCGTTCTTTTCTTAAGTTTTTCGTCCGTCGCATTTTCTATGCGCGGCAGCGCGGGGAACCTTGTCGCGCAGAGCATAGCGGGCGACATTGTTATAACCGCAGGCGAGTTCGGAACAATATCCAACCCTCATTCGATAACTCCCGGCTTGACCGAAGCAATAAGCGAGCTCGACGGCGTCGAAAGTGCCGCCGCGTTCGCCGTGCAGTATTTTGCGGACTGCATTGAATACAACGGAGAGACGTTTACTACAAACGGACAAAAGGCCGCGGGTGTAAGCGCGGACATAATGCGTTCAATTTTAAATAAGGTTTACGACGGTAATCCGACGCTTGACGACTTTGACGATCCTATAAACGTAATCGCGGAAATACCGAGCGTACGCACGATGGATTTTTACGAGCGCAGCAACCCGGAATATATAGAAAAAATAAACAGGCACAGTGTCGGCGCAAAAATCACGCTCGATTTGCTTACTGTTTCGGACGGGAACTGGGAGATGGGCGAAACGGTTACGCTGCGGATCGTCGGGCTCGTCCGCGCGGACGATATACCGCCATATGTTATGTACGATTCGTATCTGCCAAAATTTTATCTGCCGCAAAAAAGCTTCGAGGCAAACGGTTGGGAATCAAATTACGAGCGCCTGATCCTAACGGTCGGCGAAAGCGGCGGCGGCGAAACGCTCCGCGCCGTCGAAGCCCTGTGCGCGCCCGCGCCCGAATTAGCCGTTCAATCCTTTGCGGCGTACAGGGACGAATTGGTGCGTCAAATGACGGGTGTGATCATAATCGTTACGCTCATGCTCGGCGTGGTCGCGCTTAACGGCGTAATGAATCTCGTCGGCACGACATACATGGGGATCGAACGGCGCAAACGCGAGCTCGGCACATTAATGGCGGTGGGCATGAGCCGAAAGGCCGTCGGAAAATTATTAACGCGCGAAGGCATATGGATTTCGGCAATTTGCTCGCTTATATCCGCAGCGGGCGGGCTCGGCGCCGGCTTCGGGCTCTGCCGCCTCATGTACGGCGCGGGCGCCGATTACCTTGAGTTTATTTTTCCGCTTCTGCCGCTCGCCGCGCTGCTTCTTGTGACAGGGACAGTGCCCTGCGCAGTGTCGATGCTCGCGGCAAAAAAATTAAAAAGCTCGACAATCGTCGAGCTGCTGGGCAATTCCGTTTAATATAATTTTTGCCGCCTCTTCGGCCGTGCAAAAAAAATTTTTTTTTAACGAAAACAAACAAAAAAATTGCTGTAGATAATTACGAAACCGTCACGCGAAATTGCGGCGCACAACATAAATAATATTCATCCCGCAGTCGAGGGTGCCGGGCAGCTTGGTAAACTCGATTTCTTTTTCAATAAGCAGCTCCCACATTTCTTTGTCGCCGCGGGCGTTTTCTATCGCGGCATCGCCCGCCTGGGTGTACAGGCCCGCGGAGCTTCTTTCCAACACCGTCACCGGAAACGCGGCAAACAGATCGTCAAGCTCCGCGCTTTTCATCATGTGTACATAGTGCTTGCTTTCTACGGGATAATGCTCTTCGTCCTGCACGCCGGTTTCCATCACCCAGCGCGTGGCTTCTATGCCGAACAGATTTTTTTCTTGGACGACGCCGTTCAAAAAATAAAGCGAAGACCCGATCAGGCTCATGGCCCCCGCTATCAAAACGCCGCCGGGCGCAAGCACGCGCAGCAGCTCCGCCACGCCGTCCTTTTCTCTGTCCAAAAGATAGTTTATCGCGCCGCCGATGCAAACCACGCAGTCGAAGGAAGCGTCCGCAAAAATTTTCATGTCCAGCATGTCCAAAACATGAAAGCCCTTTATTTTTTCATACAGCGAAAGCTCGCGCATTTTATTTTTGTTGAACTCGATCTGATGGCTTGAGATGTCCGCGACGGTAAGCTCGGCGCACATATTTGCAATGTCTTTTGTGAACCTGCCCGACCCCGCGCCCACTTCCAAAACCCTGTCGGCCTTTTTTATGTGCCGATTTAAAATATCGAGATGCACATGGTAAAGAAGCTCGCCGTGGCCGTCGCGTGTTAGGCGCGTCCATTCGCGGTCGCCGTAATTATTGTAGCGGTCACGCGGTATGTTTGGGTTGTAGGGCATATTTTTGTCTCCTTTGGATAATTATTGCTCCGGCAAAAAAATATCGCATACGTCTCTTGCTATATTTAAGTGCCGGAATAATATTTTTTTTGCGCCCGTCCGTCACGAGCGCGGCATTTTTGGTATACCGCAAATACTAACTTTATAAAAAAAATTTATGTGCCGCATTTCAGCCTGCAATAAATATCAATCAATGCCATGATACATTCCGCTTCTTCGCGGCCGGGGTTTACGAAGGGCATTGCAACAAATTTGCAACGGCCTGTCAATTCCGCTCCCCAAAAAATTATTGTAATGCCCGGCGCGCATTTCGCCTTGTTGCCGCAGCAAATGCACGCGCGGACTTTAGAAAGCGCGATGCTTTTCATTTTTTCGTTTGAAATAAATTTTTCATATCCGATTGACGCAATTATGTTAACGCCGCCGGCATCAATCGCGGGCATTTCTTCGACGCACGAAACATGCGGGTAAACAACCCAACCGCCGTTTGACAAGCCGTCCGCTTTTTGCTCGGCCTGCATTTTGCTGTGCGGGATCGTGTCCGCGCCCGTCTTTATGTAACAAATTGCAACGCCATTTTTAACGGCCTTCCATGTGTCCGTGTTAGTGTTGACGAGATTTATTTTGCCGCATTTTAAATACGCGGCGAAATCCAACGCTGCGTTTTTATTTTCGCCGTCGAGTTTTTCGGCGATTGTTTCTTCAAATTTTTACTTCGGCATAAAAATCCTCCGTCAATTTTGTTTGTCATTTTTTATTTAATGCCGTTGGCTGCCCGCGGATATTGCATACATTCGTGCGGACGACCGGGAAGAAAGGAACCGCGAAGCGGTTCCTGTGTGCGGCCGTACCTGCATTGTCAGGCATTATCTCATCGGCCGCAACGGGTACGGCCATATTTGTTGGTGTGTACTGCGTGCGTCCGTGAAGCACCCCAACAGAATTGTAGGGACGGTCGCAACGGCAATCCGCGGACGACCGAGTCGGTCGTCCCAACAAAATAAACATAACCCCGCTACACGATATTTAAAATTCAAATATTATTAGGCACGGTTTGATCGGGAAACTGTAAACATGTAATTTGTCTGCGCTTACTGCGGCGCGGAGGTAAAAAATTGACCAATAGGTGCTATCGGAACATTGCCCTCTTGATTGCACTCGTTTCTTACGGACAATTTGCCCGTCGAAAAAATAACGATTGGCTTTACGGCAAACGAAATATTGTCACTATAAAAAATGCGTCCGCGACGGATGCTTGCTTGTGAAGCAATCAATCATTTGCTTAAATCATTTGATTGCTTCGTCGCTATGCTCTTTGCAATGACTATTCGGAGCAACTCGGCGGACTTATTAAAACGATGCATTAACATGGAGGAATAATAAAAAATGCAAATAGTTGATTTTACCGCCGCGCATATCGAACAGGCGGCGCATATCGCAAAGCAAAACTACGAAGAAGAACGCAAATTCATCCCCGCATTGCCGCC
>Ga0123353_10001382_pt1 | contig 29757 bp, 19 predicted proteins | sample TergutLab28metaG_3_FD_92763 | JGI IMG/M metagenome (GOLD analysis project Ga0123353, IMG submission 92763) | Labiotermes labralis P3 segment gut microbial communities from Petit-Saut dam, French Guiana - Lab288 P3 | ecosystem: Host-associated > Arthropoda: Insects > Digestive system > Gut ...
GCTTGTGAGTGCGGTAATGAACCTTTGGGTTCCGTGAAATGCGGGGAATTTCTTGACTAGCTGCAAACCAATTAGCTTCTCAAGAAGGACTCTGCACCATGGAGTATTAGTATTCAATACAAAAACTGAAAGCAAATGAATTACACATGACTACCAAATTTGATGTGTTACTCTAAACAGTTATCAACATGAAACAGAAAAGTAAACATAGATAAGGAACAGGTTGCAAACCACGCACAGGAAAGCAAACACTGCGCACCAGTTAAACTGTCTAAAAGGTCTAGTACATATGGCAACACATGCAAAGCAAATTCAAAACTGTGCAACAGTTTCATCAACAACATTATTACTGTCTTTCACCTTATGATTTTAAAAATGTTTCATTATGGTGACTTCAGTAGCAACATTCCCATACAAAGTTACAAAACAAATACACACTAGTCAAGTTTTGTCTAGAAATCAACCTAAAGAAAACCAAGTACACATTTCACCCCTGCTATCAGAAAAAAAGAACAGAATCATAGCGTAAACATAAATTACACATCCTTAGAAAAAGTGGTAGAGATCAAATACTGTACTCGTATTGGGGATTGACAGTAACACATCACAAAGAACATAAAATTATGTAAGACAAAACGTTCTCAACAGCAGTGCTGATGCAGACTGCTTCCTTCTGAGATGCACCACCATGCAGATCAGTAGACAGATATAACCACCAGTGAATCCTAATCCAGAGGTCAGGTCTAGTGGAAGGGTACACAATATGGCAGTGTACCATTCTGCTTGACCTGACCTGACCTGATCAAGATTGCCACTGGGTATTATAACATTGCAGAAAATTGCACTGCATACATCTACCCTGAAAATGGAGCCAGCATATTACCTGCAAAATGCTGGTAGTTATCTCATGAACTACGTGGCATCATAACTCAAATTAAAGTAATTTTGATGTCAAAAGTTGATATAACTCTAAGAAATGCTTCCTACGGTTTGGCTCAGAATATGATAATAAAGAATTCTGTCTTCTGGAATGTGATGTCATGTAGCCTGGTAGAAGTTTACAGACTGGGAAGTAGCAAGTTCCTCTTAAACGTCAGTAGACTTCTACCATATTGCATGGTATCTATCACATAAGACAGGAACTTTCATCTTCCTATTTCCTACTTAAAAGCCTACTAGATTAAAATACACAAAACTGTAATCTTACACACATAATACTATATGTGTTTGCATGGAGCCATCTCTCTCAACATTGCTTCATGGTATTTGAGAATAGGGTGCTAAAGAGAATAATGCAGATACAAAAGTATAATCATGATATTTATAATTTGTGCTATTCACCAAATATTATTAGTGGTCAAATAAGGACATTTTGATGGAAGGAAAAGTAGTGGACTACTAACCTTGAGATATGAGCCAAAGTATTTGGTAACAAAGGGGCTGTCACACTGTGACAGCACCATGATCTCTTGTTGAATATCTTCAATTTCATCTTCAGCCTCTTCAAGATCTATTATTTTAATTGCTACCACTTGCTGTGTTCTGTTGTCGATACCCTTGAATACTTCGCCAAACGATCCTTTACCGATCCGTTCCTGTTTTGTGAAGATCAGTTCAGGGTCCACCTTCTGGAACAAACACAAAGCCAATGTTAAAGTACAATATAAGTACAGTGCAGTCTGGAGAAAGAAACATTACCATAGCTTTTACACAACCTGAAGGTTCAATACCTGCAAACAACAGCCCATTGCTCGACCCTATCCAAAGTGAGTGGAATCTAGTCCATGTAGCAACAGTTTACGATACTGTGCCTAATTAATAGTCAACAATGTCATTGCTATATATTTTCATTATATATATATATATATATGTGTGTGTGTGTGTGTGTGTGTGTTTAGTTAGTGCAAGCAAATGACAGATACGTAGCAGCCCTTCCTCATGAGGCTCTCTGAACCACAGTCACTTAGAACCAGCCCATCATGTGTGCAACTTATGGCACAAAGTGTTCCAGAACACTTTAACAACTTCTTGCCAAATATAAGGCCTCCTATTTAAAACATAAAAATAGAAGTGAGAAATAAAAACTGATGCTTATTCATCTTATCCAAGTGATAAAGGGAAAGCTGATGCACAGTCATTACTGCAGACCTCCAGTTCACTTTAACTACAAAACTGGAGTTGCGTTGGTTCAGCATGACTGCCAGGAATGTGAAATGTTTGTGTGCTCATATTTGTGCACAAGGCTAGGTAAATTGTCAGTGTACTTAATTAAGAACAACCATTCACCCACAAGTGGAGGTACAGCTCCACAAATTAATGTCAGCACTAGAAGGAGGTAAATGATTAAAACAAACCAAGCTGCTGGACCTCTGCATAGTCTGAGTGTGCGTCAGCCAATTCACTGGTCTGGGCATGGTGCTCTTGCAGGGAATCAAAATGTGGCATAACCTTCCACATAACTTTTCTGCATGGAGAAGATGTGGCCCAACATAATCACAATATTTATGACTACTGTCAGATAACATGCAATTTGGTGAAACAGTAGTTGCATAGTGTAATATCTATTCTGCAGCACTCAGACAACTTACAATTTTATTCAAAATCACTCAGCAGCTATTAACTATGAGGATATTCACTTAAGCAACTACTGCAATAAATCGAACATAAACTATGACAAACCTGGTGTTGGCACTTGAAGCCTGAACCAATGGAAAGCCACACAAAACAAGACTATCAAAGTCATAAATTAAGTTTATGTGCAGAAATTAAGAAGGCTACACCCTAGTATGCCATACACGAAAACACACTTCGTGAGAATTAAAACTTTAATCTATCATCAAATTTATACAAAATTCCTGAAATGGAAACTACATGTAAGAAGAAATGGCAACAACAGAACACCGAAACAGGCTACATCGTATAGGCTTATGGGGTGGAAAAGCTTAGGAAAAAATGGCATGGAAGCACAAAACGTCGTGGTGATGTCCATTCAACGACACTCCATTATGCGGGCATACTGTCCAATAATAATTTTTATACTATTTCTTATGTTCCTGTGACAAAGCTTAAACGAGAAAACATCAAATTTATTGTGTAAATGAACTGCTACCGAAACCGTCAATTTGTTACGTTGAGTTACGTGGACAAGATGGCGCAGATACTTCAGTGCATGATGGAAGTATGGAAGGTTTGTGTGGAGCGGTTTGTAGCCTCCTACTGCAACTACTTTCAATATTATACGTAGATATAATACTTTCATTGAAAAAGTGCGTTTTTCGAATAAGTCTCGTTATTTAATGGTCACATCTCGCATATAACAAAATACGGAGCACGGTCATGGACGTTAACTACCGAGCTGCAGAAGAAACCGCTTTATGCTAACAGGCTTCTGGAGGAGACGTGTAACGAAAATCAGTTCAGGGCGAGTATTGGATGACGTAATCACACAAGCCATAGAAGTACACAGGAAGATAAGAGATCTAAGAGATGGAATACAGCTTATACAGCATGATTATGCTGAACGCATCAGACAGTTCGGTTATCCTGCCAGACAATGACGTTCGGTGGGGAACCGAATAAGAGATAGACCACTACGAATATGAAGTGAGGATATCAGAAAATGACAGGGTGTGGCCAGTACGCAAGTGGATGCAAAAAAAAAATCAAGAAAACTGGAAACTTGGTGTGAGGAACCCATAAAAGAAACGACTAAGTCATGAACATGAAGTTACAATTGTGTTCTGAAATCATGGTCAAGACCTATAATCGTCTGAGCATGCTTCGTACAGTTCACTGCCATATATTTTATTCCGACATCCAGGATTACTGTGTCCAAATGGTTTCCGTTTATGTTTGTAGCCAATTCGTTTGAGAGTCAAATTCAATGGTAAAATTTGAAATATTTCTTACTTTCCTTCCTTCTTTCTTGTCTCTCCTTCGTTGGTTGCTTAGTCTTGTAACGCCCAGTCAATATCGTACAATACTAATTTCTGCCGCTTCCAATATCGCGCTGTCCACTCTCTGGACTGCAGCTGGGAATTAAGAAGCAACGACGTCCTGCAGGTCAGCTACCAGCGTACTGCAGGTTATGACAAATGGTGGGCTTCCTGCCTCTATATTTGCAATGGTTCTAATATTATCAAGCAATTCGCACGATTTGGCTTTTCCACTTAATACATCGCACATTTTCGTATATTGAATTGAAGAGCGAGAGGCTGCAGGGTGTCAATAACGAAAGGGTTGATGGTTTTGCTGGCTTAAGGTTCGTGTCGTGTAGGCCTGATTAAATTACACAAACGCTGTTAAATGCAGATGCAGTCCACGCCATTACTACTATCTTGTAAACTAATTACCTCAAATTAGATGGCACCCACTAAGCCCGACTTTAACGACATCACAAACAGTAAAATGGCGATAAGGCGAACGCAGCCCTACGCCGCCCAGTTCAATTCTACTGCAAAATGGGACCGGCTAATTTCTTTCAGTTTTATTAGAAAATATTCAATGAGAAACGACAATTTGGGTTTAGCTCCAATGTGTCACAGCCTGCTCCACTTTACTCACGTCCTTGGTTTTCACTGTCGTGCAGGACAAATAGTTTTACGACACGTGCGCGATGAGTGCTCCATTGACTGAATGCAGACACAGAAAGACACACATATCTGTTTTAAGATTTCGTGGTCAGTGTGAAGTTCAAGAAAGAATGACATTCACCATGGCGCTAAATCTATATGCGAGAGGTGAGTTCATGAATTAGTGTAAAGGTTCAAAAGGGAGCGGACAAGTGCTGTTACTTGTGTGTGTTTAGTGCGACCATCAGAAGAGCCAGCCTTGACGAAACCGCATTTGAAATAGCCATTCACGAAAACACTGTGCAAGAATGGCTCAATACCAAACCGAAAACATTAAATTTTTATGTTAGTCAGCGAACGTGTAAAACGCCGCACAAAAACTAACTGCAGAAGTAATAGAATTGAAAAGGTCTAACGCCAAGTACTGAGATCATACAGTCAAAACTTCGGGAAGAAACCTGCGTACACTAAATCCTAACTCCATGAAGCATAGTCTTTACTCAGAGTCAAAGAGTTCATCATATAGCCAAGAAACTCCCCGCATTTTTTTGGAACCAGAGGGTGCGTCTGTGTTCACACCAGCTCGACACGCGGCCCCAACCTCAACCAGACGAATACCGATCTATAGGTATTTCAGCGAATGTGACATACACAGGACCGTGCATCGTGATATAGTCTTATAATAAAAGCCAAAAAGATGCATAATTTCTCAAATTTATTTGATAAAGTACTCTACATGTTTCGGACAGGTCCATTGTCCATCATCAGGAGTATCTCAACACTGTATACATGCAGTAGGTATTTGTCATGCTGGTTATGTTGGCTGTCTGCTAGCGTGGTCTAACCACGCTAGCAGACAGCCAACAGAACTAACATGACAAATGCAGTGTTGAGATACTCATGATGGTGGACAGTGGACCTGTCCGAAACATGTAGAGTGCTTTATCAAATAAATTTGAGAAACTGTGCATCTTGTTGGCTTTTACTATAAGAAGGTATTTCAGCATCATCTTCCCATCTAATCCTATGTGGACTCGTAACAGCGTATCTGCATTAAAGGCATCCGTTCTGCCACAACACTACACACAACAAGCCGCTGCTATCCACAAATACGCTAAAAACCAAATATAAGCATTATAGTGACAACGATGATCTACAGATTGAAACACGCCTCAAGAACTAAAAGCTTGTGAGTATAATTCATAAGCATTTACACATTCTTGTAACCATAAATGAAGAGCGAAATTACTGCCATAACTGACAGAAAATCCGCAAGATTCGGCCGTTACGCCGCTTTCTAAAAGTGAAACCCGTAATATCCTGGTCAAATGCTCTTCCATACAGGAAACAATGGCGAAAGTCTGGCGCCATGAGAATATAAACGTAATATGACAGCCGGGAATACAGAGAAAAACAATTCAACAACGAAATGAGGTAACGCCAACTTCCCTGTCCGTCTGTCTTCATCTGTTGTGTAACATGATAACAATTCCTGCATTACACATGTATTTTCCTATAATAAAAACTAACACTGACAATACACGGACGGTCATTATTGGATTTATATGCACATTTCTTCGAGGCACCAGTTCGAAACCCCGCACAAAATGGCGCTAGATACGCGCCTACCTCTCAAGTTCACGCGTCCTTGTTGACATTACTCCTTTCATGAAATTAAAAAGTTTGGCGACGAGGTGGTCTCCAGTGGCATGACATCCATACCACATTTAGTGACAACCGGTCAGATCGTTTCAAAGATGATATGGTGGGACAAATGACGCAGATTTGCGTTTTACCCCTAAGAACACAAAAAATGCAGAGAATTCTATCAAAATGAGTGATAAAATCTCCCCCTGTGCTGTAAAGCAACAAGCAACGAAATAATATGGAGACTGTAATTACATTTGCACGTAATTTTAACCTCGACAACCGACAGAAGTGGGTGGTCACCTCAAAGCGTCGACAGCTCTAGCACCACATACAAATATCCGGGTACACCTCTGATAGCAAGCAGGGTCCCAGAACCGGTCTGGACGTGGTGGCGAAGGGGAAAGAAACTGCCCCATTCAGGGACTAAAATCATGTATGCCATCCAGGCGTCGCTTCACTAACTGAGCTATAATGTTTTATTCTTTTTAACAGTAAAAACTAAGTCCCGCTTCAAAAATACGCAAATGTGAATGCAGGTGGTGTAAGAGACAGTACACCGGAGACACAGCCTGCATATTCTCTAGTGTCAGCAGAGAACGCAATGTTCACCCAACCAGGAAGTAGCACACAATACAGAACGCCACAAAAAGGCCAAGGGCGGGTCACGAATGTAAAGTGACATTTAACCGTGTAATGCACTACTCTTGCAACAGCCGAATCGTCGAAGAACCTTAGTTTTCCTCCAGAGTCCTAGGCGGCAAGCCTGAAATTCCACTGTATGGAAGGATTGTATTTACAACGTGACAAGAACAAAAAATAAATAAACATAAAAAATTCACGTGTTTGAGCACCGTGCCAGGAAAATGTCAGGAGTGAAGACAAAGCTCCAGGCGTTCTTAACCTCGGTACCAGATGGCCACGAGTTGTCAGATTCAACCCCCATCCCCTTTATCCCCCGACACATACCTCCGGCACTCACTGGCTGGCTAAGGTGCCGGGTGGGCCACAGAACCAATTTGACGAGGCGTCGAACTTCTATTATTCGGCAAATACAGTGAGGGTGCGATGGTCTCAGCGATGATGCTGTAGGTTCGAGTCTTGATTGATGCTAAGCCGCTTGGACCAAAAGCTACCGACGTTTTTGCGACACTACGATCCTTCGAAACTTCGGCAAACTACTGAACAATCGATAGGATGTGCCGTCCCAGAATACCTGAGAATTCTATGATCAGGGCAATCAAGGCGGAGGACGTGGAAAGCGTAATAAATTCACACAAGATTTTAGTCGGGAAAATGGAATACTTGGAAGGTACAGGAGCAAATGGATAAGGTGTGACAATGTGAAGTCGATTCGTCTGGACTCACTGATAGTCCCGTCGAGGGCGGATCTCTTACACTTGGCAATTTCTTGGATAGTTAAGCAACTATCAACTTCACCAGAAATAACATATAAAGTGATTTTTCAAAACATCCCCGGCAATAAAATCCCAGACATGCTACTGACTTGAAACTAACTTCTCCTGTATGAAAGAGTGTAAGCCCGATGAATATGCAGATGACGTCCAACTGCACAGGATAATACAAATCGAGCAACGTGCTGACCTTGGTCACGCCGAAGTAAGGCACTGAAATAACGGAAGTTAACATTACAGTATTCGATGTGACCTAAATGCTAGGACCACTAACGGCAACACACCGAGCCTGTTTCCAATCGTCAGCGTAACACAGAAAAGCATGCCGACTTACTTAATGTAACAGCAGTCGATGGAGTGGAAACACGACATATAAAAAAAAAAAGAACGTCTTACCACAAAATATTCACAAACAACTTGCTTCGTTGGCATAGATACAGGAACCTTAGCAGACACTTCTGAAGCAAGATTTCTTAAAGCTTTGTGTGTGTGTGTGTGTGTGTGTGTGTGGTGTGGTGTGTGTGTGTGTGTGTGTGGTGTGTGTGTGTGTGTGTGTGTGTGTGTGTGTCCGACAAACATCCTGCCTTCCTGTAGCAGCTCAAATGTCTCAGTCCTATGTAGACTACTCGGCCCAAAGACAGGTTACCCTCACTAAGGGTTTCTTCAGTCTCCCCAGGCTAAAGTCACAAGCCCTTTCCAGCTCGCTGGTCAACGTGAGTCGACAATAAGCATCCCATCATTCGACGCTATAAAATCTACGATAGTTAAAGTGTCATTAATTAAAGCAAGAACAAGAACAAGAACATTTAGGCAAATCTCCATGAATACGAAAGGAAACATCTTGCCAGACGAGACTCAAACATACTAAGCCGGGAATCACGGTTACTAGCGGAAGTCTGTAAAGCATCATCACCAGGTCCCTCGAAATATGCATTTCTTAATCTACTTCCCCTTCCAAAAACTAGAAAGTAATCTTACGTATCACCACGCCATCACTGGCACCCCATTTCAATTTATTAACCAGCTTAGCAAATTTAATTAAAGTCAGTATGAACATGCGACTAATACAAGACCCCGTTCAGACATTAACCTTTACGTTAAATTCAACGCGGCGAATTTCTTAACCAGCTCAGCGAATGTCGACTTCTGAAGGCAGATCCTGCTACGTGTACTGACCTGACTTTGTGATCAGACTCGCTGATAATTTATCCACAACAGATGATCCGTTGCAACCAAAAACACGAGTTTCATATGATCACAGATTAGAAACAGACCGACAGAACAAACATGACAATGGGACTAAATTCTTTGAAGTTCAGCAAAAAGAAAAACAACCACACAGTGAAATTAGTGAGAATGAAGTTTTTAAATAACAATAAAGTCTTTGCAGTTGGTGACACTTTTCGTGATCACTACAAATAAAAATACACGAAACAGTATTTTTATCGCCCATCTTCGAAGAAATGATTTACTTGTAATTTTCTACACAAGAAGGCACGAATTCTTGTACCGTTTGTCATGTCGTCACAGTCCGAGGCCACTTTCTATTATTTCCCAACAGAGCTGGTATGCTATCAAGGTCTTCTCCAACGAATGATATCCTGAATCTATGACAACAGAGAATGTGAAACGCATAACACTACCACGACTCACTGAAAACGTATCTGAAAAGTGGACAAACTCGCACACAAACGCGCAAAGTGGTAGTTCAAGGAGAACAGACTTCCCAGACGAATTCCTACCTTGAGTAACAAAACGAACAAAGGCACAGAAATGTACAAAATTATCTTATATTACAAATACAATATCCTCCTACATGTTTCGGCCACTCTTGTGGCCATACTCAGGCAAGTTCATTAAAAGGATGGATATATCGAGATAGTATAAAAGTTTTTGAACCAATGCGCAGGTGTAAAATGCAAAGTTCTAACAATATATGGTTTAAAATACGTATTTAAATATAAAATACAGATAATTTCAGCGATAAGTTCACGTATATAACGAATGTTATATGCAGCTGGTATGCAGTACGTCACCATCCACGCAAAGGAGTGTCGATGATATATTTATGTGCATTTGGTGGTTTCGTTACCATATCTCATTGTTCTATGCACGGTCATGGATTATTTCATACTGATTAATGCCCAATAGGCACAAACAATATATGCTCACAAGAATACGGAGGAAAAACCACAAAGAACCAATGCCGCCATTTTGGTTCAATAAAATGTGCCAGTTAAATCACCTAACGCCCAATTACATTAAGATAACCATCAAGGGTGACAACCGACAATACTATAACACTAAGAAGGATGCCAAAACTTGCAGAATAAATCAAGAACTCAAATTTTTATACAAAATAAAAACAAAAGCTTAACATCCGTCCTTACCACCTACATAGTCAATGTGCCAAACAATGACCATTTAATTGGCCGAACCGGTAGCATCAACACTCTTCTGATTTTAGATCTCCCGAGTGGTCTTTCCCCATCATTTTCCGACTAGACTTTTGTAGCATTGCTCATCTACCCTACGCGCAATACGTCTCTTGTAAAAAAAAATAAAGATGAATAACTAAATCGGTGAAACGAGCTGTCTCCGTGCACACCATGGAAGTATAAACAGCTCACTCATTCTTAACCTCAGCTACACGGTCCGGCCGAATTAACTCCGGAGAAAGAGCTGCCAGTACCCACTGAACAGAACGCTGGGTGGGACCCACAACCGGTCTAGATGCCAGAACCCTGCCAAGGTAAAGGTACAGCTCATCCTGGAATAGGCCATGAAGGCCCAGAGAGGGAGTAGATGTACAGTCTACTCTCTCTTTAGCCTCGGCGCTAGATGAAGAGGGTGGTCAACGCCACGCCCCGACCGTTTTACCCTCGTGAAAGACCCGGTACCCACTGTATAGGAGGTTAGGTGGGGCCCAGGGCCGGTCTGGTCGCGAGCGCGGAAAATCTCGCCCCCGCCGGCATTCGATCCCCGAACCGTCCAGCCCGTAGTCCAGTCGCTGTGAATCGAAAAATGCCTCTGACGTTCAGCCCCAAACTAACTGTTTTGTAAGAAAAATATAATTGCGAAAAATACTTCCCGATTCTGAATTCACAACTAGAATGACATTTACCAAACACGGCAAGGTTTCGGGTCAGATCTCCGACCCAACAATACTCCAATAGGGACATGTCCAGAGGCAATTAAAATGTACTGAGGAGGATGTTTGGATTCAAAATAACAATTCTGCGCAGTTTAGCGTCACGGACGTTCACTATGACAAAGACTTTGTTGGTAGCACGAAAATTCCTGCGCGTTGTTACGCAACAGTCCCACACACGCAACCATTCCACACAGTAAATGTTTACTCCTCTCAAACTTATCTGCCGCTCAACATACAACAGCCATTATACACAATATAGTTCACTGTACCTTGCAAAACGCAAAGACCAGCATATACTAAACAGTAACTTGCGCGCGCGCGCGTGTGTGTGTGTGCGTTTGTAGGACTTGGCCACGTAAACTGCAGAAAATAAATTATACGTGTCTCGAACCCAGATTGTCCCAGTAAACTGCCATGGAAACTTCACGAGCTATACAATTCACTTCGTGCTGTTACAGCAGTGAAGATCTCTGAGGCTTCTACGGGCCGAACATGCAGTTACGGCAGGGAAACAAGAAATCCATGTAAATTATTGGCAAGGAAACTTCTATCTTTTTGCAGATGATGATAGTCTCTGGGTTAGTCACGAAATTCACTGCCTCTTACGGATTCCGAAGATCCATTGCGGTATTCAAAAGCGCCCGCCACTGGGCCCTATCTAAAGCAATCGAAGGCAATTCACACCCTCGCACTTCTTAACACAAGCGGTTCCAGAGAATACCACGAAGTCCGGCGCACCGTATAACATTTCACAACATGCTATCAGTGGTTCATTTCTGCTGTGTGTGGTTATTAGTCCACTGCACAGCTGCAATGACTGGCGACACCCTGTCGCCTCGCTGAGAGCGCTTATTCAATACATTCGTATCTGCATGAACCTACTATATCTGGAGGCCATCTCCCTCCGCGTCCCTACTACACAACATGACATAGTGCAAGGGATCCAATGAAACGGAACTTGAAAATTAGTTAGAAATTATATTCATATACTAACAAGCATGGCGCGTTCACTCTGTGATTGCTTCTACGCTTTCAATTTGTGAATGAGTACGAAGAACGCAAAACAGACTGTGGGACTGGCAATGACCTCGAGCACAAAATGTGATCGACATCAGTCCAACGATCTCCGAGTTATGAAACGACACACCATAAAACCCCTTCAATTCAAATGCCTAGAAAACCAGAAGACTTACAGAAAACGTGCACTTGGCATTACAAATGAGTTTACATAATCGGCAGAACTTTTGCTCCACACGTTTTTCTTCCTCCAAAACATAAAGCAAGTTACGCTCTGGATGGGCGCTGCAACACGCACATATTGATACAGGGTCCCTTCCATTTAGCAGCAGTCATGAAGACAAAAAGGCATAGTTCGCCCTGTAACTGGCCATGAAAGTCCAGCGGGAGAGTAGAGGTATAGCTCTACTATTTCTTTAACCTCAGCACTAGATGGGGTGGGTGGTTAACGCACTGTCCCGGCCGCTTTACCCCTGGGAAAGAGACGCGGTACCCATTGTAGAGAAGGTTGAGTGGGCCGCAGGGCCGGTCTGGACATAACACAAAATCTCGCCTCCACCGAGATTCGAACCCCGGACTGTCCAGGCCGTAGCCAGTCGTTATGCCGGATTAGTAGCACTAATATTAATAGTGAACTTAGGATGCAGCAACTGCTGAGATTATTCGCGCCTATCCAGTGGTGTTGGTGCGATTTTTGGCGCTCGGGGTGAATAATCACAACGGTCGCACTTGACACAAATTATAAATTTAAAAAATGAACAATAATTTATTGAATTTCCTCTTATTTTGCTCAGTAATTTATAATTTGTTGAGCATAAAAATCAATTTACATTCATCCCTCGCTTTTCGCGGGGTTAGGTTCCAAGGCCCCCTACGAAAAGCGAAAATCTGCAAATAACTAACCGAACACCCACAAAGAACAGTTTCAGTATTGGGCAGTGGTTTTTTTTTTCAGAAACATTGTGACGGGGGCTGCTTATTCTTTCCTTTCAACTCCTTGAACGTAATTATATATGGCTCGAAGACCGGTTCAATTTGTCGAACAATTTTGCTGCACTTATCCACTAACTGGCCCCAGTGCCCAGTGGCGTACTGTCATTCTCCGGGCGACACCGCGAAGAAACCGCAAAAAAAAAAAAAGCGAGGGAAGAGTGCGTTTCGCTAAAAATATTCATTTTGCTGCCCCTAGGACTCTGCCGCCTGAGGGGCAGCAGGATTCGCCCCTCCCACCTCGCAACGCCACTGCGCGTACCGACCAGTTAGGCTCTATATTATACGGAATAAGTCTACGTTCGCACTTAACAAAAAAGCTGAAGGACAAATAAAAGTTACGCATAATGAAATGCGTCAGTGGCTCGTAAAAGGGCTACACTCGGTTAGCAATAGGGTCATTAAATGAATTTCTGCGACAGTGCAAGGCAATGTCTGATCATATACTTCGGGCAGTCAACTAAAATGCGTTGAACACCTAGGTATGTACATGATAAGGGGGAACAACAGGGAGGCAGACACCGGAAAGAAGGTGGTCGTGTGTGAAATAGGCGTGGTCAAATCCACTACAGAAGGGGCGACAATAAGGTCGCCATTAGTGAAACACCAGTTCCAGCTCAAACAGGAAGCTGTCCCGGGTAGAGTACCAGCCCCTTTGCCATTTGGACCGATGGTGAGCGGGCCTCAAATCCAAATGTAAAACAAAAGGTAAAGAAAGTGCCTTGAAGAGTTGAAACCGAACATCGGGCACTGTAAAGGAATTTCACGGCTACATCACTGAGCTACGCCGTAAGGTCAGAAGAACAAGATGAAGCTGCGTCGACAGCATTGGGTCGGACGGAAAAGTGGAATCCCTACAGCAGTACCTCACTGTCAGTGGTACCTACATGACCTAGTATCCAGGCTAAGGTTATTACACAACGTCATTCAAAATATGAGTGGCAGCTCATGCATATCTCTAGTATGAGTGGGCAGCGAGTCTCAGGAATGTATGGCTTGTATTGCACTCAATATGTACACGGTGTAAACTGCCCTGGCGGTAGGTCACACAGCCTCAGAGGCCTAACAGAGGCGAGCAGCTTTGCAGCAACAAAATTGCAAATGGTGTAGCAAGGCGTTATTTTCTGACAAAATGCCACACGAGTTCGTGATAACACGCGCCCATGTAATTTCATGTGCACCCACACGAAAAAGTACGAACTTCCGTGCACCGATTTTCAAGAAACGCATAAACGCACGGCAGAATGATGTGCACATATCTTGTAACGAATTTCACCCAAACCGGCCAAGAAATGTGATAAGCACGGGTATAAATTCATTTACACCATTACATATAGCATGACTGTCAATGAGCCGATTTTCACGAAACTCATGTTTGCTCGACAATGCTCTGATTTCTATGACGTATTTCATGAAAATATGGCAAACGGTTCGATACGTCAGAGACGTACGGACGTGGTCTCACACAAGGTTTCTTTTTTTTTCTCTCTTTCTTTCTTTTTTCCATAAAGGAGACCTAAACTGACTAGACGGCTTCAAACGAAATTTAAAGACCAGCTCATTCAGGACAAATGCACTCCTCCAGTTGTCCATGCAGCACATATCAACATACGAAAATTGCTGTATGCTTTGCGTACTGTGACAGCATTTCTTAGAATGCCTATAAAACGTATCGAAAATGCAAAAGTCCAGAAAAGGTCAGGCAGTGGAGTGCTGCACTGTGGTTTAAGTATGTCCTCTGAAGGTTCGTGAACATTTCGAAAGGGGTGATGGGGGTACGACCATGTGAAGTTCATCCGGAAGCTCCTTGTAACTGGTGCCTGCTGGAAGGTTTGCTCTGGGATTGAATGCCGTTGTATTGATCCGTTGAAAAGACGTTTCTCCGACTGCATCGCGCTGCAGATGTGGGAATGACAACGTACGTGTTTAGCATGTACAGCAGGTCAGTGTGTTTGACAGAACAGATACGCCTCGAAGCACAGCGAAGAAGGCAGGCGTAGAAGGATACAAAAAAAAGGAACACTTCGCACCCCCCACCCCTTGCATCCCCCGACAAGACGAGGGCCGGATGCTCTTTCAACAACTGAGTCAATTAATATTTAGCATATAAATGTGTTTAGGTAGTCAAGTAAAAGGTAAAGCAGTCCCGTTACAGGCCTGGAGTGGCCCAGAGAGTGCCAGAAAGTTAAGGTTCCCAGATTTCATGACAACGGCACAGGATGGTGTTAAGGTTGTCAGCCTTACGCAACGGCCGCCTTTACCCCCAGGAAATGCTCCTGGTACTCATTTCTGTTAGAGGCTGAGTCGACCCCCGGGTCATAGTGCGATCGGAAGGATTTTATGTCAATAAAAAATTCCAATGACACCAGCTGGGATCGAACCAGCACCCTTTCAATTTGTAGCACAGCACCTTAACCACTGTGCTACCGCGATCCCAATTTAGGTAGTCAAGTAAGCTCCCACTACTCGTAACTTGAATATCATCCGAGACTTCAACGCCAGAACAAGAGACGAACTCGACTTAGAAGCCCAACAGAGAGCAACAGCACAGGCAGGCGAGGAAATCTGCAGATTTTTAAACAGAATGATTCTGCACACAACGATATAGCTGATACGTGACTGAACATGACGATTAATGTAGGCCGATACTCCGAATGAATACTATAAGCACACTACCGTGATGACAGGTATCACCACCTCCAAGAAACGAGACCTGATTGAGAAGCAGTCAAGCAGTTAACCACATACCTCACCTTTCACTGAACCCGACAGTTCATTACGGTGCTCAGAACAGAAGTGCATCGGTCCCCACGCTGAGATACCTACATGCATCCAACCCACACCCCCATATCTCACATCTGTGAACCAATTACCCCACCTGTACCGGGAAGAGCTGTTGTCAATTTCACATTCATCCGTCAACGCACTGCAGTTCTTGTAATTCAAATTATATGACGTCGATAATAATTCAAATCCAGTCCTCGTAATATGATGGTAGCTATATTTGTAGGTAAACCATGTTGAACTGAAGACGTAATTTCTGCCTATTCAATGTGTGCCTTGCAAACTATCAAACTGGCCCGGCCTATCGAGCTTCAGTGACATGACAGCGGGAAAATGGTGGGCGCTGCGTTGTGTACGTGAAGTTGTTGAAATGAACACTCCACATCATACGATGATGAGTACACCACGATCGCGTCCACATTTTACAATAGAATACGCATTGGTAATCACCCAAGGAAAAATCAAGGTAGGCAGATGGCACACATACCAGAGGTCCGTGGTGCTTGCTCATTCTGTTCATGGTGGGCAGGGTCCATGTCTGCCGTCGTAAATGTGGGCTGGCGTACTGGCCCCTTTGCTGTCGGGAGTTATACGGATCCGCCTCGGTGACTGTCAGACTAGAATGCCCCCTCATTTCGCCCGCGCCATAATCCTCTTGCTAATACGTGTTCAATTGATTTCAATGTTCGCCACACCAACTTCACACGCAGTTCAGTGCAGAATTAGGGTTGCTCCAGTGATAAGAACTGTTTTTGTAGATTCTGCTACACTTGTCACTCCTGCACTTCACAGAATACATGCAGTTTAAAGGCAATGAAGAACAAATAGCCACCAACATTCAACATTACGACAAATATCTTCGCTACAGAAAGCTTCTGAAATTTACTTTCATACTGTTCGTTGCATAATCTTCTGTATTATTATTATTATTATTATTATTATTATTTACTCAGAGTCAATAATGTTTCAAAGACGTCGCAGCATCAAAAACAAAAATAATTTGATGTGTTTAATACTCTTCATATTCTCACTTCATAAGGCAAACAATTACGTTGCCACGAGTCACAAACGGCCACCGTGTGTTTGCGATCGTACGAAGAGGCTTTGCAGCTATGCAAAACTGCGCTGAGACGAAAATTTCGAATTAAGTTCTAAAATTCTATCTTTGGGTGCCCTTCGAACTTAATAACAGATAATACGCACGGGAACCTTGGACGTGACACCGTGCAGTGTGGTAGACAGTACCACGTTTCGGAGCCCGTGCCTCCATCTTCAGCAGCGAAGATGCTACCCTGAAGATGGAGGAAGCTGGTCAAAAGACCATGATTTGACAACCCGAGTATTTCTTTATTACCTCCAGGACTAGTCCAAAGCAGATACCTTAGCAGAATAAACACCCCTTCTGCTTAGACTACAAGGCGCACATTGTTTCTCACTGCCATATCTTTGGCCTGGGATAGGAAAACTTTTTAAAACAAGGGGAAAACAGCTACAAGACATCACAGTTCCAAACAATTATATTTTATTTAATTAATTTCATTTCACCAAAATCCATTGTGAATTTCACAAGCTGCATTTTTTTCGGGCACATACAAGCTTACCTAGTATTCCACCGGATAGCCTAATAATCACGTGGCGTATACCACTCTCTAGGCAGGGTGGGGGGAAATCGCACAAAATCCCCTTTGCCATCTGATACTCTGTTCGTCCCGCTACACTGCAAATGGCAACCCCTGCTGTCCTTCCGCCCAACTACTTTTCTACCTCATTAAACCGTACTTCTGCAGAAATGAAAATCTCGGATGATAATAACGCAATCAAAAAGCAAACAAAACACTCGAACTATTTATTTTTTGTCTATATTAATTTCACACTTCAGAATATTTCTGAATTTTCGTGTTTTGTTGGCCGTGCATCTCGATACATCCGCGTAATGAAAACCAGCTTGATGCACTATTTATCCTCAATTTATTTCGTCAATCAACCTCTACATGTTTCGGACACATTTGTAGCCCATCATCAGGAGGTACACTATATATATATAACAACTGGTACGTGTTGTGCTTTTGGCCCGACCAACAGACAGCTAACTAAAAAGCCCAACACGTACCAGTTGTTGTATATATACAGCATACCTCCTGATGATGGGCTACAGGTATGCCCGAAGCATGTAGAGGTTGACTGGCGCAATAAACTGAGGATAAACAGTGCATCAAGTTGGTTTTCATTACACGGAAATATGTCTGAAATTATCTGCTAGCATAGCACTGAAGGATATTCCTAAACCCCTTCACACTCCAGTACAAGACGCGGACAAATACTGCAGTTACGTTGCCTTTCTAAATCATTTCTGAAAGCGTGAAATTTCCATTTTTATAGAATTATCAATAACAAATACAATTACACTTCCGAGTAGAAAACAGTTTCCTAAAGTAATGACATAAAACACTGATCACTACGAAATACCAGCCAATGCGAATCAGCACAACCTATCATACCAAAAAAAAATAGATTTTATATTCCGCTGTACACATTGGTATCACAGCACTGTAGGATTAGCAGAATCACATATTCAGCTTCGAGCACTCGGTCGCGACTACTTCGACACGCAAGCAGTAGCTGTCTCTCTGGGTCACCCAGCGAAGCGGACGCTATGTACAGTAATCACCAACCGTAACATATACCGCTGCCTGCTGTACTTGTTACTGACCACTGAATCAACCAGTCGGTTTCCACACCACTTCCACGCCAACACAAACCGGTTGAAAGTCAATACACGCAAAGTGCTGTCCCATTGCTACACAGTACTTCCCACAGACTCACACCGTGTCTATGAACAGTAACGAGGGCCTGACTAATACAAATTTACATGGTAATGCACCGATTACTTTTAAAATGTTCCCTTATACCACGTTCTCTTACCGTCAGGTAAAAAGGAAGAGAAATCCTGGACAGGCCCTGAGGGTCCCAGGATGTTCAGGCTCCAAGATTTCAAGAAAATCGGCACATGAAGGTGGTGAGGTTGCAGCCCCACGCACCGGCTGCCTTTACCCCCCGCTCCTGGTTCTAATTTCTGATACAGGCTGAATCGACCCGAAGGCCATAGTCAATGAAGAATTCCAGTGACACCACTGGGAATCGAACCCGCGACCTTCCGACCAGCAGCGCACAGTGTGCCCCCTCTGACCATAAGAATACAAATTATAAATGTCTGGAAGTGCTCACATAAAAAATACAACGGTGTTTCGCAGTATATGTTGGGAGTTGTTCACCGACGTTTCGGGACAACCTATCAGTCTCATCCTCAAGGGTCAAGAGCCTGCCTGGCCCTTAAAGAAATACGCACACGTACATTACACGCATCAATACACACACACGCACACACACATGCACACGCAAATACGCACACACGTATTTTACAGCATCAAGGTGGAAATTAAAATGCCATCTCATGCAAAAGACAGTATTGTACAATGCCTTCATACCAATTTCTGTGATGAGCCCCAGTCGTCCGGTTGATGTTTGTTCTTCTGAAGCACCATCCTCCTTACGGCACGGATTAAAGTTCGAAGAAACAGAAACGGGCGCACATCTGTTCGAGGGCACCGCCGAGAAAACTTGCGACCCACTGCGACTAAATAAGTTGGTTACTGCACTGTCGTATTAATTCCTGCACATTTGCCGAAGCGTGAATAATGAAAAATATCACGCCATCTTCAATCGCTATCAGTACCACCGAACACAATTAAATCTATGTCAGCTGCGAATCTACCTATTTCTCATGTAAAATCAACCTAACACGTTTCAATCAATTTAGATATGGGCGTGGAACTCAATGTAAGAAAACGGACAGTACACGGCATGCGTCTTCCAACCGTACTGTTTGGTAAATGTCCAAATAGATGCACTACACACATATAGTAAGTACAGAATAATTCCTTGAAAAGGCGTGTGATTGAAAATCCTTTCGTGTCCTGAGCTTGAAACAATGCTAAGCAGACTAAAAATAATCGGTGTCTGTCTCTTACAATGCACGAATGGCCTACAAGGTACTATAGACTCACAGACATCATGGTGATCATACAAGCCTACACCCTTTTTCCTTTCCAGACAGGAAATTCGGTTATTAATGGATGTTACATCCACTGGATGCGAGGGTCTGGGTTGAATTAGACTGATTCGGGATAGATCCGGCGGTGAGTTCTCGTGAACACAGTAATAAACTTCTGGGTCCACACAAGACTTGGTGTTTGTTGACCAACCGAGCGATTAGCAGCTTCTCAATGCCGACGCTACATAAGCGTAAAAATTAATGTCGTCTTAATAACACGCTTAAAGAACTTGTCAGTTACTCTGCTCATTGTTAAAACCACTTGAAACTGTACGAACTCCTTCCAGCAGAACGATAATGTGGGAACTACAATTTTCGACACGACAGTAAAAGGGTCATTCCCGACAACAGTGTTCACAGTTAACACCATCTGTCTGCCAACGTATTAAACCAAAATTCACGATCCTCAAGTCACAACAGTGACAATAAACATCAGCACATTTAAGCTTGACACTGGAAAAGTGTTCTGTGCTGGAAATGGTCCGTCTCGCCATCTGCCCCAGGTTTCATCATTAAATTCTCGCCATCAGCGACTTTATGAACATCTGACAGCCACTCGCTATGCGGATCCAAACAAACTTTCACAGACGGACCTCTTCAATTGCCGCCCTGCGCAGGGTACATATCCTACTACTACTGCTGCTGCTGCTGCTACTACTACCACCACCACCACTACACTACTACTACTACCACCACCACCACTACTACTACTACTACTACTTCCTCCTCCACCACCACCACCATCACCAGCACCACTAGAGATAATGCTTCCAATACCACAAAATCCATTCAACTTTCCAAGTGAAATTACAGACTGTAAAGTCCATCGGGAAAAACAAATGCTGTGCACGTGCAAAGTCTTTTGCGCATAAAATCCCTGCCAAAAATGTGTACCCTCAACGCAGGAGTTCGCAACCCACTTGAATACCAAACAGCGCTATATACAGATCTATCCTACCCGATATGCTAAACTTATTGCAAACTGAAGACTCAAGCATTCTCTCCAGTGTCCAATTTGTCCCTGCTGTAACTACTAACACTCTGCCATCCTTTTCCACCAACCCACACCTAACACGTAAAATGACAGACTATCACACGCCTGACATCTTCTGGTCCCATTCGTAAGCACTCAAATTCTGACTGCTACCAAACATACATGGACATAATCGGAAAACAGCCTTACATGCTTGCGTGTTTATGTTTCAGTGTTATTTAAACGATGTTTTCCACTAGTTCAGAGAACTACATTGCAGGCCTGTGGTGAAATGAAAATAATGGAGAGGTATTAATCGCAGCCTCATCCCAAATAATAATCCCGTATTGGCCTAGCACCGAGGCAACCCATAAAATATCTCAGCCATAACAGCCGATTCGAAACAGGAACATCCAGAGTGCAAGTCAAACCAGTTACCGCTACCCAAGCTTGCTAAGAGATCAGGAATGTGAGTGTGTGCCTAAATTTAAAGAAAGTTTCATTATTTTTATTCTTACTCTTCACTCATTTAGGCTAAGATACCTCTTACTGTTGCAACTGATCTCTCCAAAAAGTTTTACTGGACGTGCCAAATGTTCTAATGCATAAGCAAACATAATCTCATACCAAGCAACAACCTTGTACGCTTGTATGACACGGAGTTAAGTATGTGATGAATCTATTCAGCCTACGTAAAGTTTGAAACTTTCACGACGAATAAATAAACTGAAATCCTCTCAGGCGACCAGACGCATCAACACTGGATGCAAACCTACTTCGCCGGTACCTGCCACGGTGATACTGGACACTGACAGCAGGTCTCCGAAGATTCAACAGGCCTATCGCTCATGACACAGCCCATCACTGCATATCATCCTCGGCGTTCCACCCACCTCCGATCCTCACAATTTATCTCCTTCAGACAGACAGAGCCGCTCATCCCACAGCTCGTAGCCACATGTTACCCGCGAAAGTATTAGGCTGCCCAATGGGATAACGTCTTGTCACCCTTTCCCTGGCAAAAACGGGCTAGAACGTCGAAACAATTCCATCAGTTTCGTAGTAAACTACGAAAGGCAGTTACAAATATACATATAATTACAAGCATATTTATTCATTCTGCATTTTATGTACTGAACGTCGTGTGGGCGATATGCAGACCAAGATTTGTCGGTTGCCCCACCACATAAAAGGGTGAGGAGACTTGCCCTAAGATACAACTTATCATTCACCCATTTCCTTCTTAGTCTTCCTAGTCCGCACTTTGCAAGTGGCTTGCCGCCCTAGCCACACGGCTATCCCTCGTAGCCGCATGGACTTAGCTAATCTAACTACAAAAAGGGCCTGTGTAACTAATAAAGCTGATCGTTATGTAGTAGCCAAAGCCGCTCATCTGCTTCAGCCTGCCTCGGTTCAAATACTTCATGGATACATAGTTTTCAAACACGTGTTCCTCCATCAAAAGACTCTCTCATCGACCCAGAACTGCTACGTTAGTTTGTACATCCCGATCTTCAAGATTTTGTGAAACAAAAGTTACACTAACCCTTTTTAAACCAATAACAACAAACATCTGCACAATTTGTTATTCAAGGTACTTCACCACGAACCCCGTACATATCTGTTTGTGTACATACTTTTATTCTTACGGATGGGGTCCAGCTATGTCTCCAAGAACTCACCCTCGTACTAGTCCACTGTTCGTCCCCCGAATAACATATGGATGTGTATTAAGTATTCGTGAAGTAACTGACAAGGCAAAACCGAAGTGCTCGAAGACAAGCTGTCCCAGTGTCACTCTGCCCAACACCCTAGGAGGCAACATGGGCCTTCGCGGTGAAAAACCGGCGACCAACCACCTCAGCTACGTGTGATGTTCTCACACAGTTTCTGAACAAAAATAAATAAATAAATAAACATATAAACTAAAAAGTTGGCGTTTAGAATTCTAAAACTGTGATATGGGCAGAGTAGAGATAAAGCTGTCCCTCTGCTTAATTTAGCACAATGCCACAAGACATATGGGAAGTGAAGGTACAGCTCCACGCATTCGATTCAGTTCGGGCAGCAGCCTATGCCTACCAAGTGTCCACTGTGGCCGACCGGCTACAGAAGCAAATCTGAACAGCAACAGCGTGGCAGCAGCAGAACACTATTAATAACAGTTGGAAGAACGCGACATACTTTGGGGTTTGGAAGGCAACATGACAGACCAATTCCACAAGCAGGTTGTGAACAATATTACATACGTAACTAACTTTTATAATCAGGGATGCATGCTAAACTTCATAACATATCCCTACGCTAGCGAACTCTGCAAGGCTTCAAGCTTTCTCTCTTTCCAGCATTAATTTTCTTACTGTTCTCTTTCTACATCTTTCGTTCCACTCACAACGGTTTTGTGTCGGGAAAGTACTTCAAACTGACCAAGACCTACTCCACCTTCCACAACTTTCCTAGACGTTTTATCCTTCGCTTCCTTTCTTGCCAGGTAGTGCACTTCACAGCCGGGAATAAACCTTCACTGTCCAGAACCCCCACATCATGTAAGTCCTCAAACCATTATTAGTGATAATTCTGCCATTCTTAATTCAAAGATACTGACATCTGGAAATCACACGGCGCTGTCGACTACATTCAGGTACAATACCTACAGCAATGGAACATACAACAGACACAGTTCTGGGTATAACCCGTGACGCCTACTCTCCTCTTGCACTAACTTACAGTCCTACAAGTCTCGTGTTCCTAATGTCACATTTGCACGATATAAATTTATAATCCCAAAACGAAATTAAATCTAGTTCGTGAGCTAGCGTGCTGAACTGTCTGTCTCGGTCAATCAGTTTAAAACACTGTAGTTATTTAAGGGCTGAGCGATGCTCACAGACCCGGATGTTCACAAAACAAATTTTCACTTGACCATGGGTCTTAAGTTTTGTGGAACCCAAACACACAGCTGAAGACTTGAAATATGGACCGCGAAGTTTTGATATGAGCATAAATTATAAGTCTGGAAAAAAAAAACAATTTCTTGGCATCCACAGACGGTAAATTTAAACAGGTACGGCAGCGAAGAGTATCAGCTTGGGAACTACATCAGCGTTTGCTTGAAGACAGACAAAACTTCATGAACCCGTTTCGAGGTAGCCGAATCTGACGGTACTGTGACTCTTCGGCCTAATCCGTATTCTCAGTTCCTACTTCAGGGAGAACAAACTGTCTCCATTACGAAGACAGCCCAGACGGTTAATGCCTTAAGAGAAATACCAAGTCGCCGTTTATTCCGAAACTCTGTGGGCATAATACATTGACGTTAATGTTTATACACACTGACATTACATTGTGAGTGATTAAGGTGATTTACGAATACCGCGGTAGACTGTCGTTTTCTGGCATACGTCACCGTACAGCGTGGTAGAAATTACCCATGTTTCGAAGGAATCAGGCGACTCCATCTTCTACCGGTAAACTTCCAAAAGACTACATGGCGTCATATCCCAGGAGACAATCTCTTCATATTCATCATCGGAAGAACCCCAACCTTCGGAATGCGGTCATGTCTGTAGGTTTCTGGTGATCCTCATTCCAGTTTGTCATTTATATGAGATGCGTTAATTTCTTGTCATTCGACGTTATTCCCTAACGCTTATTTTTAAACAGCTTCAATAAACTTCAATTCAGCCCCAGTGGTATAATTAAGCGGGTGTGTTTTGTTGCCTACACCTACGACTGTATAGTTACTGTGATGCTGACAAGACAAGCAACCACATTTCCAGTGACGGATGGACTCTTCGGCTAGTAAAAAAAATTGTTTCCTGTAATCCAGCTCGACAGGCAGGTTCTATAAATTTGTGAAAACAACTGCTACAAAATATTAAAACGGATTACTCAATGTACGAGGTAATACGATAGCAAAACAACAGTTCGTCATAGCAGCCAAATTAAAACATAGGCCTAACATACATACAGCTACAACTACGAACTGCGTAACAATTATTTCGGACGTCGCTTGCCTCTTTTTATCTCCGAAACCGCCGAACGCTTATGGAAAAAGACCACTAGGCATACAGTAAGTACCTTATTTTTAATTACAGCTCACGTTCAGATGAATATTCGCTCTAGTAAATATCTGTTAAGTAACGCTCAAGATTTGCGCCGTAGCGCTAATGCGTCTCCATGTAAAATGTCCGTTAATGACTGTCCGATTTAAACCAAAACCGGTACGAGTCGACAAATGCCAAAAAAAAATCCCTCAGTACAAAACTTCACGAAAATTTGTTCGACGGTTCTCGAGCTGTTGCACGCTGAACGGTGCACGGACATACAGACAAGGTGAGGCCACGTCGCTGCAAACACGCAAAAAATGTCTCCCACCGCCGGGCTGACACTGAGTATTAATACTTCATGATGCACGCTCTGAATTCATTTATACCATCCTTTTTTCGTAAGGAAAGCCATATCGGCGCCTGCAGTAGGCTTGAATGAAAATATAACTACAAGTACCAAAGTCCTTCGGAATTTCATAAATCTCTCAGCTGTCGAGAGATTCCCCATCTTTGATGGAATTCCACTGTTCAATACTGTGTTCAAAAGAATCAGGCACTAAAATCCGTCCGCAGCTACCTTGAAGTCCACGCCCTCCTTGAGTTCCCTTTCAATATTATCCTCCTTTAGTCTACCAAGATGTCTCTTCCCTTCACGCTTTCCGACTAAATTGTTGTATGTATTTCTCATCTCCCTAATGCGTACTACAGCCAATTTGATTTGATCACCGTAACAATGAGTACAAATTATATGGTCTGTTAAAGGCAACAGCAGAACAAGTGCACTTCGTACGATCTTAATCTGCTGTTTGTCTTATGCATGTTCTTATTACATACGCTGTAATAGTCATGAGACTCAAAACCAGCACACGACATTTTTCAATCACAGAATTACAATAAATGTAAAATGACTTTTCACGAACTGCAGTACACAGACAAACACGTTAAGCAATATTATCAGAAGTCGATTCACTAAAAAACAATACATGGGAAGCAAACGTACCGCCGGAACTGTATTCCTTCTCCTTTCGTCGTCTAACAGCAAACTACTTTCAATTTATTACAATATAAATTGGTGCAATAAAGATGCAATAAGCCCTCACACACTGAATTCTGACTTGGGTTACTCTGACAGATCGCTAATCTTTCATGCTCTTAATAACAAACCGCTAAGTGCCAAATAATTACTCGCATCACATGATAATTTAACCATATGGAGAGGTTACTACCAGGACCAAAACTTTCTTGAAAATTCAATCGATTCGTAAATACGAAACAGAAAAAAAAGAGATCTTATCAATATTTTACAACAAAAATCATGCCTGTGGACATCACGCATGTGTATTCACCCACACTCACGGCTTAGATTCTGCTGACTTATCAAACAAAAGTAGATACCGTGCAGACAACCTGTGACCCGCCCTAACCTGACCTCGGCCACCTTCACACAAGCCACTCCCGACCACCACTGCGCTAAGAGCCATGTCACTACCGTGGCAGTGCCACCGAAACGCCTAAATATTGATCTCAAAGACGCCTGCGCCGTCACTCAACACGTGGCATAAATAGGCGTGACGTCGTCGTCTCAAAACTTGGACGAGTCCGTAGCACCCGTCAACATACTCTTCAAACTGTCGTCAAACCGGGTTCTCAACTGCTCCACGGACAGATTTCTATAAATTCAAAAGATGGAGATCTTGTCATTATAATACTGGCCAAGAATCGGCGCCCCCGCAGGAACTGGAATTTTCCTCTTCGAACCACGTTTAGACCGTTTAACGGTGTGGAGGGGGGAGGTCGTACAGCGGGTGTAAAGCAGCTGAAACGTGGAGCTGAACTCTCAAAATGCCGCACAGTGCCGAGTTAAGAATGCGTGAAGCTATATTTCTACTACGGGGACCGCGGCAGCACAGTGATTATGGTGCTGTGCTACAAATCGGAAGGTCGCTGGTTCGATCCCAGCTGGTGTCATTCGAATTTTTCACTGACATAAAATCCTTCCGATCGCACTATGACCCTGAGGTCGACTCAGCCTCTAACAGAAATGAGTACCAGAAGCGTTTACTGGGGGTAAAGGCGGCCGTTGCGTAAGGCTGACAACCTTACCACCATCCTGTGTCGTTGTCATTAAATCTGGGAACCTTAACTTCCTGGAACCCTATGGGCCACTCCAGGTCTGTAACGGGACTGCTTTACCTTTTTTATATTTCTGCTACATCATACGATTCACGGCTTGGAACTTATTAGAGCCAGTTTCGATGATGGAACTCTGGCTTGTAATCTACTGCCTATTAAAACTGCAAATTAAAAAGGAGAGTGTATCCCTAAGAACAAGAAAAACAAAAACGTACTACATCGTGTCTCAGGCGGAAACCTACTTTTAACAAGAAACTTCGCCGGTTTGTTAACATCAAGTGAAAACCACAAATAAACATCCAATACAGGAGGTCCTCAAATGAGAGTCTGCCAGTTCACGTAATTTTGACGTGTAAACTTCCCGCAAAACACAAAAAAATGAAGCCGGACAGGAAAACAGGCAGTAACAGGAGGGAAGAGGAACTTAAAATTTCGTACGCTTCACCAAACAGATGGAAGATCATGTAGCACGAATTGGAAAAATTTGCATAAACAAATTAGCTGCTAAACCTAACGGAAAGAGAATACTTGGGAGACCTGGGCGTACATGGAAAGGTAGCAAAAAAATTAAATATGAAGAAACTGGGTGTAGAGGTCTGGCCTTGATTCAACTGTCTGAGGATTGCGTCTAAGAGCAGGTTTTGTAACGACGGTAATGAATCAAAACGCAGAGTCTCTTGACCGGCTAAATGAGTATCAACTTCTTAAAATCTTCAGGACATGTTAATTCTTCCTTCTGTCCAAATACTCTGATCACTACTCCGTCTATGTACAACTTCAGTGGGATGATAGGCCATCCGTAGGTAATCAAAGAAGGACGTAGTTACGATCTAAGACGCTTTGAAAGGCGTCCTTCTATTTCGCAAACTATACTACACTCATTGATGGTACTGATGTATGGACAAATTATTATCGGGTTCAGATACTGTAAAAGAAGTAGCACGCCTGGAAAATGACGAGGGGGTGGTGGCGGGTATTAGACGCAAATTGTTTCACATCAGAGCACATCAGTCGTCTCAGCCCGCTAAGGTCAGGGTCATAACAAGCGAATGTGGCGCTAAACCTCGTTGCTGCAATGCGGGCGGTATTGATCCCAGGAGAATAACCCAACTTCCCCCTGTATCATACACTGACCTCTCACAAATTCCATCACTACATCCCCAGCCAATATGTGGAAAACATAAATATTAAATTTTACCGAACATCATGGACAGTCGTGTTGTCAAAATTCGGTAAGAAATTTTAAAATATATTTACAAAATCTATGGACATCTCAGCCTTTAGTAATTTCCTCATTGCTCAACCTCCCACAATTTCGCGGTTTCATGTGCCATGTCTTACACGCCAAACAAGCATTTATTTGATATCGCTCAAGGAATAGCTAACTCCATGCAGCGGAGTCCTTGTTAGCCACGCTCACGGTCCTTCAGATGGTCAAGAAATTCCCTGCCACTTGTGCAGCCAAATCATTAACGTGAAATTTGTTGTTCTCACGGCAGTAAGTATGAAGCCAACCATCTTTAGGGGTGTCACGCCGTGTCCTTTAGTAAACAATAACAGCGTTTCGAATAAACCTGCTGCCCCCTTCTTCAAAGAACACGACTATTTCCTGAAGATGGAAGCAATACTTTCCCCCAGTGTGCTAGTACCTCTCTAGATTACTACACGGCGACACATTCCAGATCACTTCTGTGTTCCCAACAGGTAAATTAAAGTGATCCCCTTACAGGCCCGGTGTGGCCCAGAGGGTGGGTAGAGGTCTGCTCTTCCATGACCGCCGCACTAGAAGGGGATGAGTGGTCAGCAGCACGACCCGGCCGCACTTTACCCCCTGGAAAGACCCGGTACCCATTTCACAGGAGGAAGGGTGGGCCCCAGGGCCGGTCTGGACAGGCGGTGTTGCCAACAGACCGCCACTAAATGCAGTCCACAGCACCATAACCTCTTTCCGATCTTCCAAGTGGTCTCTTCCTTTGATGTTTTCCAACTAAAATTTTGTACGACGACATGCCCTGCCCAACTCAACTTCCTTGCTTTCAAAACCGTATTACCGCATTACACGTTGTCTGGTAAACAGTATGCATTATGAACTTTTTCAGTATTCATGTTTCTCCATCCTCCTCGTTCTTTCCTAGCTAGGCCGCGTTTGTCCTCTCACAGCCCCTCCATCTACAGTCTTCATTTACTATCAAACAACAACTTTCACACCCACACAAAGAACGGACTTCAAACACTGCTTCAACTAACCAACTCCACTGGCCGCACAACCTCTTCAGAAGCCATCTGCCAATACAAATACTGCACAAGCCATAACATGCACGTCAAAATTCCTTTAAAGTTTATTCAAGACATTTTTCTACCAAGTTAACATTACTGAAAGTCTCACGCCGTTCGTTATTAAAGGACAGGTGTTCTGCAGTTTTGTGCCTTACTATTATTGTTATATTGGGATATCTAAGTTGTGATTTCTCTCAGTTTTATTATTCAACGGCGTTATTTTCATCTCCATAGCGCATACAGCGTCGATGTTCAAATTAGTGTAAATTACTAATTACAAAACGTGAAAAGTAGTCGTGGCCTAGCTTAAGGTGCCATCATAGCATACGCCTGCAGAGACTAAAGACAACAATGAAAATTTCAATCAGAATGGTCGGTTTCCGGTTCGAGATTCAAACCGAGTACCGCTGAACAAAAAGCATGCATGCTAACCAGTCGATCGAAAAATTCGGTCAGTTCATAAACAAAACTTCATTTTAAAATATGCAATTCAGCAGCCGTCGTACAAAGTATATGGAACATGAAATTATTAAACAGGAGGAAATGGAGCGGTCGCTTCAACACCCCGAACCCCCCCCCCCCACCCACCGCCACAAAACAACACTCGAACACCCAAAACTACCAACAGCTCTTATA
>Ga0123353_10001383_pt1 | contig 29756 bp, 22 predicted proteins | sample TergutLab28metaG_3_FD_92763 | JGI IMG/M metagenome (GOLD analysis project Ga0123353, IMG submission 92763) | Labiotermes labralis P3 segment gut microbial communities from Petit-Saut dam, French Guiana - Lab288 P3 | ecosystem: Host-associated > Arthropoda: Insects > Digestive system > Gut ...
CCGTTTTTAAATGTCTCATTTTCAGAATTAAAATATGGCAAATCCTCTTGGCACACTTGTGGCGCAAATATACACCATGAAATACCGTTTGTCAAGATGTAAAGTGTTTTTTTTATAGAAAATATTATTGAGGTAGGAGATTACAAGAACTAAAAAGTAAAGGTCTGATAAAATCTCATAGAGGAGGCAAGGAAAGAGGGTATTATATTGCTTAGTGCCTTATTATTTCCCAAGATGTGGGGTTAAGTTTTTTTTGAGGCACTATAATTGTAAAAATAAAATTATATATTTTCGCGCCTTATGAAAAATATCCGAAATTTCTGCATCATTGCTCATATTGACCACGGTAAAAGTACATTAGCCGACAGGTTGCTTCAATATACGGACACCGTTACCGATAGGGATTTTCAAGATCAGGTGTTAGATAACATGGATTTGGAACGCGAACGCGGCATTACCATCAAAAGCCACGCTATTAGAATGGATTTCAACCATAATGGCGAAGATTATATTTTCAACCTGATTGACACTCCGGGACACGTGGACTTCTCTTACGAAGTATCCCGCTCTATTGCTGCCTGTGAAGGGGCATTACTATTGATTGACGCTACGCAGGGAGTTCAGGCGCAAACCATCTCAAATCTGTATTTGGCAATAGACCATAATTTGGAAATTATACCCATTCTCAATAAAATGGATATGCCTGCTGCCATGCCCGAAGAAGTAAAAGATCAAATTGTGGACCTGTTGGGCTGTAAAAGAGATGAGATTATTGAAGCCAGCGGAAAAACCGGTGAGGGTGTGGAAGAAATAATGGAAGCCGTAGTATCTCGCATTCCTCCTCCCAAAGGCGACCCTGAAGCGCCGCTGCAAGCCCTGATTTTCGACTCCGTGTTTAATTCATACAGAGGTATTATCGCCTATTTTAGGATTTTTAATGGCACGGTTCGTAAAAACGATTTTGTGAAGTTTATTTCTACTGAAAAAGAGTATCATGCCGATGAGATAGGATGTTTGAAACTTAAACAGGAGCCTGCAGATATGATGACGGCAGGGATGGTGGGCTACATTATCTCCGGAATCAAAACATCGGTGGAAGTGCGTGTGGGAGATACTATTACACATGTGCAAAATCCTTGCAAAAAAGAGGTTTCCGGGTTTGAAGAGGTTAAACCGATGCTTTTCGCCGGTATCTACCCTACCGATGCCGACGACTACGAAGAACTGCGTGCATCGTTGGAAAAACTGCAACTCAATGATGCCTCCCTGACCTTTGTGCCGGAATCTTCCGCCGCGCTCGGCTTTGGCTTCAGATGCGGTTTTTTGGGATTACTACACATGGAAATTGTGCAGGAAAGATTAGACCGTGAATTTGACATGGATGTAATCGCCACTGTTCCCAACGTTTCTTACAATGTGATTACTACGAAAAATGAACTTCTTGAAGTGCATAATCCTTCCGGAATGCCATCTCCCAGCAATATTGACCACGTGGAAGAACCCTACATACGGGCACAAATTATAAGCAAAGCCGACTACATCGGTCCTATCATGAAATTGTGCTTAGATAAACGCGGAACATTTCTTAACCAAATATATCTTGCATCAAATCGGGTAGAACTAACTTTTGACCTGCCCTTAGGGGAGATTGTTTTCGATTTCTACGACAAACTGAAAAGCATCTCAAAAGGCTATGCTTCTTTCGATTATCACATTTCCGGCTACAAACCTGCTAAATTGGTAAAGTTAGACATTCTCCTTAACGGCGATTCTGTGGATGCACTCTCTTCTTTAACCCACGTGGACAATGCTTATCCTTTCGGACGAAAAATTTGCGAAAAACTTCGCGAACTTATTCCGAGACAACAGTTCGACATTGCCATCCAGGCAGCCATAGGTACCAAAATTATTGCCCGCGAAACCATCAAGGCATTACGCAAAGATGTAACGGCAAAGTGTTATGGTGGAGACATTACCCGTAAGCGTAAACTGCTGGAAAAACAAAAGAAAGGAAAGAAAAAGATGCGCCAAATAGGCAATGTAGAGGTGCCGCAATCAGCATTTTTAGCAGTACTGAAGTTAGATTAGAAATTTTTGTGGAATATATGTTCCATCTCTTCTTCTTCCCTTAAAAAAATATTTACCTTTCGTAAATAAATCTATACATAGGCTTACGCTCCTCTGCGGTGAAACAGCTCTGAAAGTGCTTTTACATAATCCTTATCTGTATTAAGTTGTGCTACATCAACACCCAATTTTTTAAATATTTCCAAATTTTTCTTTTGTTGCTCATACCACCAGCGTGCGTATTCTTTTTGAACACTATAGTTTGAAGAATCTGCAATAGTTTTCTTACCTGTTTCGGGATCATGAATTTGTATCAGTCCCATGTAAGGAAGCAGCATATCTCCCCTATCCATAATTTGCAATGCCACAACATCGTGCTTGTTAGCCGCAATTTTCAACGCCTGCTCACAATCGCTGTTCACAAAATCGGAAAGGATAAACGCCGTGCATCTTTTTTTGATGGCATTGGTAAGATAGCGCAACGCCTCAGCCATGTTGGTTTGCACTTGTTGCGATTTATAATCTACCAATTCCCTGATTATTCTTAAAATATGTGTACGCCCTTTTTTGGGTGGTATAAATTTTTCTACTTGATTGCTAAAGAAAATTACCCCCACTTTATCATTGTTGTTGATTGCTGAGAATGACAGTACTGCCGAAATCTCTGTGATTAAATCTGATTTAAACTGTTGTTTGGTTCCAAATTGTGTCGAACCACTCACATCAATAAGCAACATCACGGTAAGTTCACGCTCTTCTTCAAAAATTTTAATATACGGGTGGTTGAAGCGTGCCGTAACATTCCAGTCAATATTTCTGCTATCGTCACCATATTGATATTCCCTCACTTCGCTAAACGCCATTCCACGCCCCTTAAATGCACTGTGATACTGCCCCGAAAATATCTGCTGAGATAAAGCCCGGGTGCGAATTTCAATTTTTCTGACTTTTTTTAACAACTCAGTGGAATCCATTATTTTAGATTTACGATTTTAGATTTAAAATATTAATCATTAACCACTAACCACTATTATGGTACTTCAATCGTATTCAATATTTCATTAATAATATCGGTAGAAGTTATGTTTTCTGCTTCGGCTTCGTAGGTTAGTCCGATGCGGTGGCGCAAGACATCGTGGGCAACGGCTCTGATATCTTCGGGGATTACATATCCGCGGCGTTTAATAAAAGCGTAGGCTTGCGCGGTTAATGCCAAATTGATTGTGGCACGGGGAGAGGCACCGTAGTTTATCATCGTTTTGAATCTCTCTAACTTATATTCACTTGGGTATCGTGTAGCAAATACAATATCGGTGATATAGTTTTCAATTTTTTCATCCACATACACCTCTTTCACAACTTTTCGGGCATTAACAATATCTTGCGGTTTTAATACAGTTGTGGTAATGGGGATATTTTCATCAATTTGCTGGCGAAGAATCAATTTTTCTTCCTCTTTACTCGGATATTGGATTACCACTTTCATAAGGAAACGATCCACTTGCGCTTCGGGTAAGGGATAGGTGCCCTCTTGTTCAATAGGGTTTTGAGTTGCCATTACCAAAAAAGGCTCATCTAATTTGTAAGTTTGTTCGCCAATAGTTACTTGCCGTTCTTGCATTGCTTCTAACAAAGCACTTTGAACTTTTGCAGGCGCACGGTTAATCTCATCTGCCAAGATAAAATTAGCAAAAAGAGGTCCCTTTTTCACTATAAATTCTTCCTTTTTCTGGCTGTAGATCATGGTTCCCAGCAAGTCGGCAGGAAGCAGGTCGGGAGTAAATTGGATACGGCTGAATTTAGCGTCAATAGTATTGGCAAGCGATTTGATGGCAAGCGTTTTTGCCAAGCCGGGAACTCCTTCCAGCAAAATGTGCCCGTTAGACAACAATCCGATGAGCAACCGCTCTACCATGTGCTTTTGACCGACAATTACTTTGTTCATCTCCATAGTAATGAGATCTACAAAAGAACTTTCACGCTGAATGCGTTCGTTTAATTCTCGAATATCAATTTGGGTATTCATAAAACAAAATATTTTTAGTGATATGTGAAAAAAACGATAATCTAATTTAATTATTGTATCATCGTTTTTAAAGAAAATAGAAACACGATCTCTCTACCGGGATAAACCATTTATTAGAACAGATACCCCATTTTAATATAAATATTTGCCATATTTGCGTTGTCTTGTTTTTTGAACGGCATCGCCCAATCTACTGAAAGGATGAAGTTTTCGTTCATGGCAATTTTTAACCCTATCCCCGCTCCGAGATGAGGCAGATAGATATTATTATCGAAATTAATATAATTACCTAAATCATCTTTAATGTTAAAATCGGGGTCGTTTTTGGCAATACTTGCGAATAAGATGTCTTTATCTAATGCTTTTGGTTGCAGGAGAATTCCCATATCGCAGAAGGGATTGAATGCAATATAGAAGTTTTCCTTTTTGATATTGAATTTCACTACTTTAAAGCGAAATTCAGCCGTAGCATATCCAAAGCCATTGGCTAACACTCTGTTTCTAATGAGACCACGCACAGAATTTGCGCCTCCAATTGCTTCATATAGAACGCGCTGATAATAAAGCACATTCAAATAGTTATCCATATAAAACGGTGAGTTCCCTGCTACCAGTAACTGCACTCCTGCACGATAAGCAAAAGTAACATAGTCCTTGTAAACAGGCACATAGTGTTGAAAAACAGTATTAAATTTCAAGTTGTTATAATCCGATGAATTCCCGAACCCTGCGGTGTATGTAAAAAAAGCATCTGCATACATACCTTTTGAAGCGTTGGCTTGTTTATTACGACTATCATACACAAAACCGGCTCTCAGGTAAGGGTGCATCCCTCCGGTAGCTTCATTGGAATGGATAATATTCCATTTCACATATTTATCATACAGTTCATCTATATCAACAGGCAACTTTTTATCTTCTTTTTTGTTTTTGTTAATCATTTCAATATCCACGGGGCCTGTCCAATAGCCGAGAAATCCCAATCCTGTAGCCCATTTCCATTTTCCTTTAATAGGACCTTGCACATCAGCGGCAATGCGTAACAGGTTGCGTTTGTATTTGTAAAAAGCCCTTGATATATATCCATTATCTTTGTATTTTTTATCATTGCGCCACACATCGTTATACACCGATTGGTATCCATTGTAGCCGAGAAAATCGCTCATAGCATCAGGGATAAAGGTGGCATCGAACGAAAAGCGGTGTTTTGGAATAAGAAATTTAGAGTCATAGCAGAACCGGAACAATCCGTAGCGTTTTGTTGTATAGGCAGCTTCAACATAGAAAGAGTGCATATAGTCGGGGTAGGTAGACCCATCACCGAAGTAATACACATTAGACAGCACCCCGTATTGGAAACCCAAATCGGCATCAAACGCCACGCTGGGCAAAGCACCAAAGGTCCATCCCGTTCTTACTCCATCAGGATTTTTTTCTTTTTTCTTTGCCTCTTTCTTCGCAATAGCGTCGGCTTCTTGCTGATCACTGTCGTATTGCGCAAACGACCCAAGCGGCAAAAGGAATAGGAATGCTAAAATAAAAAGATAGTGTTTTTTCATAAAATATGGTATTAATTTAAAGAAGTGCAAAATTATAAGTTTTTTTCATTTTACAAAGCTCTCTTATATTTTACTATTCATGTATAATTTAAGTTCGCAAGTTTAGACCTCTCTAACAAGAAATAGTAGTATATATTACTACAAGGGTTAATAAATCTGCAATTTTTATTTTTTTTATTCGTTAATTTTTTTATGAAAAACAGTAATCATTCTCTATTTGTTAACAAAGCAGCAAGTTTGCTCTTATGCCTTAGTTTCATATTCTGTGCTTGTACAATGCCATCACCTATCACTTATATTACAGGCGAAGGGCTCGGTACCTATTACAAAATTACCATTGCAGATAAAAACAACATTACCCAGTCTCAAATAGATTCCATAATTACTGAACTTAATAATACTGCCTCCATTTTTAATTATAACTCTTTGGTTTCGAGAATAAACAGAAACGAAACAGACACCTTAAATCAATATTTAAAAGAGATTTTGGAAGTTTCTTTGAAGATTTGTGAAGAAACCGGCGGTGCCTTCGATTTTACTGTGGGCGCATTAGTAAACCTGTGGGGATTTGGAAAAGATACCTTACGGGAACTCTCTTATGAAGATATTGAAAAAGCGTTAAAAACAGTAGGCTATACAAAAATTAAGAGAGTTGAAAATAGAATTGTTAAAGAGAATCCGGCGACACAACTCAATTTTAATGCTGTTGCCAAAGGATATTGTGTGGATTTAGTTGTTGCATTTCTATACTCAAGGGGGTTGAGCAACTTTTTAGTAGATATTGGTGGTGAGTTGTTCGCACGTGGCAAACGCGCCCCAAACAAAAAGTGGCGTATGGGCATACAAAAACCTACCGATACTAAAGATGATGCCATTGTTGCAGAAGAAATTATTGAAATTCAAGATATTGCTGTTGCCACTTCGGGAAATTACCGCAACTATATTGAAAGAAACGGAAAACGGTTCGGGCACACCATAAACCCTCGTACCGGCTACCCTGAAACTAACAACCTACTAAGTGTTACTATATTAGCCTCTACATGTACATTGGCAGATGCCTTAGCCACTGCCTTTATGGTAATGGGAAAAGAGAGAGGCGAAGCTTTTTTAGAGCAGCACCCTGAAATTGAAGCATACTTTATTACGAATTGAAAATTAAGAAATAATGAACATCCTGATCGCAAATCACTAATTATTATAAACATGCAAACCTATAATAATCAAAACTTTTTTCTTATTGCGGGACCCTGTGTAGTAGAAAATGAGAGTGTTACACTGCACATTGCCCAAACCATTGATGCCATTTGCAAACGTTTGGAGATACATTTTTTCTTCAAGGCATCATACCGCAAAGCCAATAGGTCTTCACTTTATTCTTTTACAGGAATTGGCGACAAGGAAGCCTTATCTATGTTAGCAAAAGTGAAAGAGCAACTTGGGATTCCCATTGTTACTGATATACATATACCTGAAGAGGCAGTTTTTGCGGCACAAGTTGCCGATGTGCTTCAAATTCCTGCATTTTTATGTCGCCAAACCGAACTTTTGCAAGCCGCAGCTAAAACAGGTAAAATAGTGAATATTAAGAAAGGGCAATTTTTATCTCCCGAGTCGATGCAGTTTGCAGTTGAAAAAGTGCGGTCTGTCGGCAATCCGCACGTTATGATTACCGAGCGTGGCACCAGTTTTGGCTATCAAGACCTTATTGTAGATTTTAGAGGCATAAAGGCATTACAGCAGAACAAATGTCCGGTGGTTTTAGATTGTACCCATTCTTTACAACAGCCCAATCAATTAGATGGAGTTTCAGGTGGGCATCCGGAACTGATTGAAACTTTGGCAAAAGCCGGAATTGCAGTAGGCTTTGATGGTATTTTCATTGAAACGCACCCTGACACCAAAAATGCGCTCTCCGACGGTGCTAATATGCTACCGCTTTTACAATTAGAATCATTATTGGAAAAACTAAAAAAAATTAGAAATGCTGTAATTATGAAGTGATTATGTGTTATATAATGGGGGCATAAGTAACCCCTCAATTACCTAAAAATTAAGTGCAAAAATATTATACACAATACTCTACATGTATAGCACTTTCACTTCCATCAACAGACACACGTTTGTCGTTTCCGTAATTTGTTGTTGGCTCAGTAAAAGGTGTAATAATTTTTGAAATTTTTAAATCTTTCAACAAAGCCTTAACTAAGTCTCTCGGGTTTGGAGTACTGTCTTTACTTATATCTACTATGTTCATTCTTTGATACTGCTCTTTCGGGACACAATGCAGCGACACAAATTTATTCTGTTTTGTCAGTTCAATAATTTTATCTTCTGCTAATTTAATAACTTGCGTTTTTGGTGTGTTCTTTTTTATTTCATCTTGTATTAATTTGGTAACAATTTGCCCTGGTTCTTTATAGGCAATTATGTTACCTTTGGCAATATTATCATACATGGCAGTGGCTTGTTTTGCAGGAGAGCGCCACATTGAAGTAATGTAAATGGTTGGATTCTTTGACTCTCCTCCTGCATAGAAAAACAAATCTAATAAATCTTGACTTAGCCATTCTTTTCCTTCCAATCCACTATCGTATTGAATATTAACCGCGGGATACTTGAGCTTTTCGACTTCCTTTTCTAAAGAAGCCCAAGTTATTGATCCCACGATACCATCTGCATCAAGTCCCATTTTTGTTTGGAATTGTACAACAGTATCATAAGTTATCTGCCCAAAGTCTCCGTCAGTACTTATTTTATACCCAAGTTTATTAAGCAATTCTTGAAGTAATTTTACTTCATCATTTTTGTTACCTTTTTTAAGTGTATTCATAAGAAACGTTTTTAAGTGAATAAATATTAATGATTTTTATTATGGTAAGCGTTTAGCGTATTTTTCAGCAAACAAGCCATGGTAACCGATCCAACTCCTCCCGGTACAGGAGTGATCGCCTTGCATATTTTCGACACTTCGTTGAATTTAACATCACCACAGATTCTATATCCTTTTTCTGTGGTTTTATCTTCAATGCGATGTATTCCTACATCAATCACCACTGCATTTTTTTTTACATACGCGGCTGTAATAAATTCCGGTTTTCCGATAGCCACTAATAGTACGTCAGCTTGAGCGCAAAAATCTTTCAGGTTTTGAGTTTTGCTGTGACAAATGGTAACAGTGGCATCTGCATAAGAATTGTTCTGCACTAAAAGCAATGCCAACGGTTTACCAACAATATTGCTTCTTCCTACCACCACACAATTTTTGCCAACAACTTCTATTTCATAACGTTTTAGAAGTTCCATGACCGCGTGTGGCGTTGCGGGTAGAAAACAATCTTCTCCCAGCACCAATTTCCCCATATTTTCCGGATGAAAACAGTCCACATCTTTTTTGGGATTAATTTTTTGAACTATCTTCTGTTTATTAATATGTTTGGGGAGTGGAAGTTGCACAATACACCCGTCAAGTTCATCGTCTTGATTAATAAAGTCGATCGCTTCTATAAGTTCTTTTTCGCTTACAGAATTCGGGAATTGATATACAGAGCAGAGGATACCTGTTTCTTTTGTATTTTTCTTAATGCTTTCCACGTAAGTTAATGATGCCCCATCATCTCCTGCAATGACTACTGCCAAATGTGGGGCATTATTATTGTTATCAATGAGATTTGCCACAGCAGTTGCAATCTCGTGTTTTATTTCTTGTGCTAAGATTTTACCATCAATAAAGGTCATCATGTTTTGATAAAATAAGGGACGTTGCACGCAACGTCCCTACAGAATTTATTTGTTCATTTTTTCAAACTCCTGCATACAGGCTACTAAGGCTTCCACACTTTCAATTGGGCAAGCATTGTAAGTTGAGGCTCGGAATCCGCCAACGGAGCGATGCCCTTTAATTCCCACCATCCCGTTTTGTTTAGCAAACGCCATAAACGCATCTTCTTTATCTTTACATTCTTCAGCCATTACAAAACAGATATTCATTAGCGAACGGTCTTCCTTTGCTGCAGTTCCTACAAACATGCTATTTCTATCAATCTCATTGTAAAGAATAGCTGCTTTTTTCTTGTTATGTTCTTGCATAGCTTTTAAACCGCCCATCCTCTTTACCCATTTCAGTGTTTCTGTCATTACAAAAATGGAAAACACGGGGGGAGTATTAAACATAGACCCTTCTGAAATATGAGTTCTATAATCTAGCATAGTAGGGATATAGCGACTTACTTTCCCTAAAAGATCTTCTTTAACAATAACGAAAGTAACTCCAGCAGGACCAACGTTTTTCTGTGCACCGCCATAAATAATTCCATATTTACTCACATCCACAGGGCGACTCATAATATCGGAAGACATATCGGCAACTAAAGTTACAGGGGAATCCATATCATACTTAATTTCAGTACCATAAATAGTATTATTAGTAGTAATATGGAAATAATCAGCATCTTTCGGGATTTCGTACCCTTTTGGAATATAAGAATAAATTTTGTCTTCGGAAGATGCTACTTTTACTGCTTCGCCGAAACCTTTGGCCTCTTTAAATGCTTTCTTAGCCCAAACGCCAGTTTCCAAATAGGCAGCTTTCTTTTCCATTAAGTTGAAAGGTACCATACAAAATTGCATACTGGCGCCTCCGCCCAAGAATAATACTTTGTAGTTTTCGGGAATTTCTAATAATTCTCTCCAAAGTGCTTCGCACTCATTCATCACTGCTTCCCATTCTTTTGAGCGGTGAGATACTTCAATAACCGACATTCCGGTTCCAACAAAGTCTTTAAGTGCTTCAATTGCTGCATTAACAGCTTCTCTAGGTAATACGCAGGGTCCTGCGTTAAAGTTGTGTACTTTTTTCATAAGAAAATGATTAAATTAGGTTATAAAATGTGTCTTAATATTGTCTAAAAAACGGGGGCAAATATACACAATTTATAGCAAATTATTAATAACACAGTTTATACTCATCTCATCAGATTTTTTTCAATCAAGATTATAATCTAATTGCAATAGTATTAAGGCTTGTTACAGTGGATAAAGTTTTTTTCTTATATAGATTCCGGATATAAATCTTTACAAAAATGTAAATCGTGCTCCAATGGTCTCTACACATTTGGCTCCTAATTTTGAGGCTAATGCCCCTGCATCCGGAATAGAATGGTTATTGGTTAGTCCGTATAAAAATCCTGCAGCAAAGATGTCGCCGGCTCCTGTACTGTCTTTACAATTTGCTTGAACGGCAGGAATTATTGTGATCTCCCCGTTTACATGCGCCAAAGAGCCTTCTGCACCCAACTTTACCACAGAAATAGGGCAGTAGGTGGATAAAACTTCTAACGCTTCGCGCTCTTTTTTGCCCGTAAATGCGTAAGCTTCATCTTCATTTGCAAAGATAATATCTACATAGTCGCGAAGCAACTCTTCCACTAATGGGTGCATCACTTCAACTAAATTGTAACTTGCCATATCCATAGAAATTTGAAGTCCACATTTTTTTGCTAATTTGCAGACACTCAAAATAAAATCTCTGTTAAAAATCAAATATCCTTCCACATGAATGAGGTCATACATGGAGAAGATATGTTCATGCAAATCTTCAGGAGTTTGAGTAGCTGCTGCCCCAAGGTAGGTAGCAAAAGTACGCTCTCCCCCTTTGGTGATGAATGTAGTAGCAATTCCAGTATCTATTTTAGAATACGAAAGGTGCGTGGTAACACCTGCCTTTTCCATATCTTTTTTGAAAAAAGTGCCATATTCGTCTTTTCCAATCTTTCCAATGTAGCCGGTATGAGCACCAAGTTGTGCAAGTCCATAAATAGTATTAGAGGTTGACCCACCAGAAACAACCGTTTGCTTTAATCCGTGTATTTCTCTTTGAATTTCGTTTTTTACGTCGGCACTAATCATCTCCATGCCTCCTTTTCTTAAGCCGAATTTTTTGAAAATAGATTCTTTGCGTATTTCGATAAGTGTATCTACTAAAGCGTTTCCAATTCCGAGAATTTTTTTCATAAGCAATTATTTTTTAGTACTGTTAAATGCTGTTGCAAATAAACATAATTTTTGATACTGCTATATTTTTATCTTATTTTTCTTTGCATGTGCTTATTATAACTGTATATTTGCGCGCCAAAAAATAATTTTATTAAATGCTATGAATTATGCTTAGATACAATTTTTTCTTTTTCACTATTTTCCTCGCTTTTTGCCTTTCTGCTTGTAAACCGAAAACTGTTGAAGCCCCAATCCCTGAATATAAAGCAATGCAGGTTGCCATCTCTGACCGAATAGTGGCAGTGGAATTTCCAACACAGTTGCAAAGTCAACAGGTAATTGAGATTCGTCCAAGGGTGGAAGGTACTTTGGAAAAAGTTTATATTAAGGAAGGAGCGTATGTGAAAAACGGAGAACCTCTTTTCCTTATCAACCAAGAGGTATATCAGCAACAAGTATATGCCTGCAGGGCAAATCTATATGCTGCTCAGGCAAAACTAACAACTGCAGAACTTGAAATAGAGAAAGTTACCCCCTTAGTAGAGAAGAATATTGTGAGCGATTATGAGTTGAAGAGTGCGCAGATGAATTTAAAAGTGGCTCAAGCCGGCGTTGAGCAAGCGCAAGCAGCGTTAGAACAAGCAAATATAAACTTGGGATATACTAAAATTACATCTCCCATTTCCGGATTAGCAAGTACTATCAATATTCGCGAAGGTGCTTTGGTACAAGTCATGATGCAAGCTCCGCTTACCACCATCTCTGCCGACGGCGACATTTTTGCCTATTTCTCCGTTAGCGAAAAGCTGGTACGCCTTAATGAGCATGCTGCAAATCTCATGAATGCCCAATTAAGGCTTGCAGACGGTACACTCTACGACAAGACCGGTGTAATAGACCGAGCCAGCGGTATTGTTAATCCTACTACAGGTACCGTACTGCTCAAAGCCGTTTTTCCCAACCCGAACCGCAACTTGGCGACAGGCTCCAGCGGCACCGTGATCATCCCCTTTGAAATAAAAGACGCCATATTAGTGCCGAAATCAGCCATCTACCCCATGTTAGACAAAATAATGGTGGTTGCCGTTGATGAACAAAATATTACTCATTCTAAAGCCATCGTAATTGCCGGCGCCAGCGGCAACAACTATGTGGTTACCCAAGGGCTTATAACCGGAGATATCATCGTTTTGGAAGGTGTCAGCAAGTTGAGAGAGGGAAAGAAGATAAGAACGAAGTTGCAAGTGGCAAGTAGCGAGTAAAATCTAAAATCGTAAATCTAAAATCTAAAAAACCTCCTCGTATGCTCCAAACCTTTATTTCCCGCCCGGTCTTATCTACCGTAATCTCTATTATTATTGTGATTATGGGTTTAGTAGCGTTAATCTCCTTGCCTGTTCAACAATTTCCCGATATAGCACCTCCTACTGTGGAGGTTACTGCTAACTATCCGGGCGCAAATGCTGATGTGGTACTCAACTCTATTATTGCACCCTTGGAAGAAAAAATTAACGGGGTGGAGGGTATGACTTACATGGTTTCTTCTGCCAACAACGATGGGAGTGCTATCATTCAGGTGTTTTTTACCTTGGCTACTGATCCCGATATGGCGGCGGTGAACGTGCAAAACAGAGTATCTTCTGCCACCAGCAGTTTGCCCTCTGTTGTGAACCAAATGGGCGTGAGAACGGCAAAGAAACAGAACAGTATGGTAATAGTATTGTCGGTGGGCAGCGATAACCCTATTCACGATGAGACTTTTATTCAAAACTATGCACGTATATATATCCTTCCTGAATTGCAACGTATTGCCGGTGTGGGAGATGTGAAAGTGTTCGGCGCACGCGATTTTTCCATGCGCGTATGGCTGCACCCAGACAGGCTAGCAAACTACAAACTTCAACCCACAGATGTAATGCGCGCCATTCAGGAGCAAAGTATAGAGGTTGCCCCAGGAAAGATTGGCGCAAATTCTACCGAAGCGTTCCAAATTACCGTAAAATATAAAGGTCGTTTAACCGAAGTTTCTCAATATGAAAATATTGTGCTTCGTGTGAGCGGCTCAGGAGAGATTTTGTACTTGAAAGATGTGGCTACTATTGAGTTCGGCGCATTGAATTACGACATTGTCGGGCGAACAAACAGCGAGCCCTCAGTGGTTATGGCAGTGTATCAGATGAAAGGCTCAAACTCCCAATATATCTGTAATGCCATAAAATCTTCGCTTAAAAAGTTTGAAACGAACCTGCCCGAAGGAATGCACTATGATTATGTTTTAGATAGCCAGGATTTTTTAGACGCTTCTATTCATGAAGTGAAAAAGACTTTACTTGAGGCTTTTGTATTAGTGTTTATAGTGGTATTCGTCTTTCTTCAAAATGTACGTGCCACCATCATTCCGGTAATTTCGGTAATAGTAGCGTTGGTAGGTACCTTTATGTTTTTGCAAATATTTGGTTTTAGCATAAACATGCTCACCTTATTTGCATTAGTACTCTCTATTGGGATTGTGGTAGATGACGCGATTGTCGTCGTGGAGGCAGTGTATGCCAAACTTGAAGGAAACCCTGAACTTACACCCTTAGAAGCCACGAAATCTGCCATGAGCGATATTACGGGTGCTGTGATCTCCATTACGTTAGTATTTATTGCTACTTTCCTGCCCGCAGTAATGATGAGTGGAGCCACAGGCGCATTTTATCAACAATTTTGCGTAACATTGGCAATTGCCGTTTCCATTTCGGCATTGAATGCATTAACGTTGAGCCCGGCGTTATGCGCAATTATGATAAAGGCAGAAGGGAGAAAGGAGAAGGGAGAAGAGAGAAAATTTTTGAAGATTTTAGGTAATGGATTTAAAGTTGGATTCAATGCAATGGTACAAAAATATGACAGGTTGTTACAGAAGTTTATGAATCGCAAAGCGGTGATGTTTATCACTTTCCTTATTATTGCAGCTGTTTCGGTGTTTATGATGATGAAAACCCCCACCGCTTTTGTTCCGACAGAAGACCAGGGGGCAGTATTTTTCGATGTTTCCATGCCGGAAGGTTCTTCTTTGGATAGAACCATGCAAGTATTACAGCAGTTAGACACTCTTTTAAGGAAGATTCCGGAAGTAGAGACTGTCGTAACGGTTGGGGGAAGCAGTATGTTGTCGGGGGCAATGGGTGGGTCGTATGGCTTGGGATTCATTAGGCTGACAAACTGGGCAAAAAGAGATACCACCTCGCTTAGAAAGATTGTGATGCAGATGTATGGGCTGTCGGCACAACATGTTACCAAAGATGCTACGGTGCTCTTTTTCGTACCCCCCACTATTAGCGGCTACGGAAATAGTTCGGATATTGAGATGCAGTTTCTCGACCAGTCCGGCTCAGGAGATATTGCCCAAATGTTTCAGGTGGGACAGGAGTTTATGGATAAAATGAGTGAACGCCCCGAAATTTCAAAAGCCCATAGCAGTTTCACGGTAAATGTGCCCCAATATGAATTGGAGTTGGATGTTAACAAAGCCAAAATGATGGGAGTTTCTCCTGTGGATGTGTTCAACACTATGCAGTATTATTTCGGAGGTGGAGTAGCCGGCGACTTTAACAAGTTTACAAAGTTTTATCGCGTTATGATACAAGCCGATCCGGCCGCCCGTCAAAGTGTTGACCATTTGAATATGATGTATGTGAGAAACATCTCTGGAGAGATGGCACCGCTGAGTGCGCTGGTTACTTTGAAAACCGTTTATGGTTCCGACCTGATTAAACGTTACAACATGTTTCCCTGTATGACGATCAATATTACGCCGGCAGATGGCTACAGTACCAGTCAGGCGATGGATGCTGCCGAGATTGTAGCGCGGGAACTGCCCGCGGGTTTTGTTTACGAATACTCCGGAATGACCCGAGATGAACTCGAATCAGGCGGACAACAACTCTTTGTATTTGCCTTGAGTTTTATCCTCGTATTTTTCATTTTATCAGCATTATACGAAAGTTATATTGTACCTTTGTCGGTGATGCTGGCGTTGCTGTTTGGCATTTTTGGAGTTTATACCACTATCAATATCATAGGATTGGCTGCCAACATCTATGTACAGGTAGCACTGATCATGTTGTTGGGACTATTAGCCAAAAATGCCATTTTGATTGTTGAGTTTGGGTTGTTGAAGCGAAAGCAGGGATTGAGTTTGCCGGACGCGGCAGTGATGGCAGCAAAAGAGCGGATTCGCCCTATCCTGATGACCTCCCTCGCCTTTATTTTCGGAATGTTGCCGTTATGTTTGGCAAGTGGTGCCGGAGCAGCAGGAAATATTTCCATCGGAATTTCCGCAGCAGGTGGTTTCCTTATCTCAACTCTCCTCGGACTTTTATTTGTGCCGGTTTTCTTTGTGATATTTAAAGGAATACAAGAAAGAATTTCAAAAAAATAAATGAATATATGAAACGTTTTATCATTTCAGGTGGCGGCACAGGGGGACACATTTTCCCTGCTTTAGCCATTGCTAACCAACTAAAAAAAGAGATTCCCGATGCAGAAATTTTATTTATCGGTGCCAACGGCAAAATGGAGATGTCTCGTGTGCCCGAGGCAGGCTATAATATTGAAGGATTAGAGGTGTTCGGCATTCGCAGAGATATGTCGTGGAGCGGCATAAAGAGCAATGTAAAACTGCCGTTTGTATTGCTTAAAACTATGCGCAAAGCCAAACTCATTATGCGCCGCTTCAGACCCGATGTCGTAGTTGGTGTGGGTGGTTACGCCAGTGGTCCTGCATTGCGCGCCGCACAAACGCTGAAAATCCCAACAGTAATTCAGGAACAAAACTCCCATCCCGGGAAAACAAACAAGTGGCTATCCCAAAAAGTTGTCAAAATTTGTGTCGCATACGATGGCTTGGAACGGTTCTTCCCACACGAAAAAATAGTGAAAACAGGAAATCCCGTGCGTACCGAAATTATTAATATTAAACCCAAATCAGGAGAAGCATGCTCCTTTTTTAATTTAGATAAAAACAAAAAAACGATTCTCATCATTGGCGGAAGTCAAGGAGCACGCACCATAAACCAAACTGTTTTATCTCATATTGAAGACTTTAAAAAGTTGAATTGTCAATTAATATGGCAAACAGGTGAGTTTTTTTACAGCGAAAATGAGTCCCTACTGTCTGAATTAATGTCGCAACATATTAAGATTCTGCCTTTTATCAAGCGTATGGATTTTGCCTACAGTGTTGCCGATTATATCGTTTCCCGTGCCGGCGCACTTGCCATCGCCGAACTTGCCATTGTGGGAGCTCCCACCATTTTAATTCCATTGCCTACTGCAGCCGAAGACCACCAAACTGCAAACGCCAAACAACTTTCAGATGCAGGAGCCGCGATCTTGCTCCCCGATAAAGAGGCTAAAGAGAAATTGTATGAAACCTTACTGAATTTGATGAACAACTTTGCAAAATCTGAAGATATAAAACAGAAAATCAGGAAGTTTGCACAACCGGAAGCCATAAATATGATAGTAAAAGAGATTTTATTATTGTAACCTCTTTTAATTGACTGATAATTTTATTTCTATTAAAATATATTTTTGCATCTGTAATTAAAAAGAACGAAAAATAATCTTAAATCAATAAATATGAAACGATCTCTTATAATTTTCCTTTGCGTTACGCTACTTGCTATTTTTTCCATTTCCTGCTATACTACTCACAAATGCCCCGCATACGGCTATTACTCGGAAGCTATAAAGTAAGTAAGAGGTATTCCTTAACCATTAACCATTAATCAGTATGATAAAATACGCCGACATTATCGCTGCCCAACAGGGGATGCGCGATACTATTAAAAGTACTACTTTAATGCCCACGAAAACTTTTTCAAAATTGGCAGGGACAGATATTTTGATGAAGTTGGAGAATCTTCAAACTACCGGTTCTTTTAAAGTGCGCGGTGCATTTAACAAAATCTCGCACTTAACAGCAGAAGAGAAAAAATGTCCGGTAGTTGCGGCTTCTGCTGGAAATCACGCACAAGGTGTAGCCTTTTCTGCCACTAAGTTAGGATTGAAAAGTACCATTTTTATGCCCGCCTTTACGCCACCTACGAAAGTAAATGCTACCCGTGCTTACGGAGCCGATGTAATCTTGGCAGGCGATTCTTTTGACGACGCTTTCGCCGCCTCGCAAGAGTATTGCAAAACGCATAATGCTACTTATATCCACCCTTTTAACGACCCTAAGATTATTGCCGGACAAGGAACAGTGGGGTTAGAGATATTTTCCCAATGTCCGGATGTAGATACTATTATTGTTCCTATTGGCGGCGGCGGACTGATTAGTGGGATTGCCATTGCCATGAAAGAGATAAACCCTAACATTAAAATCATTGGCGTTGAAGCCGAAAACACAGCTTCCATGTTAGCCTCTCACGAAAAGGGAGAAATTATCACACTTCCTTCTGCTCTATCTATTGCAGATGGAATTGCTGTAAGGCGTCCTGGTGATATTACGTTTAAGATTATTGAACAATATGTAGATGATTTGGTTACCGTGAGCGATACTGAAATTTCTCACGCCGCCTATCTAATGCTACAGCGCGGAAAACTGCTTGTAGAACCATCCGGAGCCGCTGCATTGGCAGCCGCTATCACACGAAAATCGCACTGTATGGGAAAAACAGTAGTGCCCGTTATCAGCGGCGGAAACGTGAATATGAGCCTGCTGCAACAAATCATTGACCAAGGCATGTATTTGGAAGGATTGCGTACCACTTTGCAAGTAATTGTACCCGACCAAGCAGGCGAACTGCAAAAAATATTAGCTGTTTTCGATAAGCACAAAGCCAACATTCAAGATATTGTTCACGAGCGCTCTATTACCTCTGTCCCTGTTGGGCATGTTATGATAGTGATTACCGTCAACTTGCAACAGAAGAAACAGTTAGATACAATTAAAGAAGAATTGGAAAACAGAGGGGTAACTTGCAAGGTAATACATTAGTTCTCTCATCCGCCAATCACCACATCTACTTCCACTCCTTCCACAATCTCAAATTGCGTTTTGTTAGGTTCTGTTATTTCGAGAATAATTTGAAATGCTCTGCACAGGGTCTCCGATTTAATATAGTCTTCAAATTTACGGAATGCTGCATCAGTTTCAGGATGGCTTTGTAATATAATAGCAATGGTGTTTGTAACCTCCATGTCGCTCTCTTTGCGGTAATTTTGAATACGGTTTACCAACTCACGTGCATATCCCTCTTCTTTTAATTCTTGCGTAATAGTAATGTCTAACGCTACCATCAGCGCACCATGGTTGGCAACCACCCATCCCGGAATATCTTCTGCAATTATCTCTACATCAGATAGAAGAATATCAGCTTGCTCGCCCTCAATCATAAGCGTAATTTGTCCCTCTTTTTCAATTTGTGCAATATCTTTTTGGGTAAACTCAGCCACTTTTACAGCAATCGCTTTCATGATCTTGCCATATTTCGGACCTAAGGTTTTGAAATTGGGTTTTATTTTTTTAACTAAAATACCTTCGCTATCTTCAACAAATTCAATCTCTTTTACATTTACTTCGTGTAAAATGAGCGGTTTTACTTTTTCAATTTGCGTCATAAAATTCGAGGTTTCCAATACCGGAATCATAATTTTTTGTAACGGCTGACGAACGCGAATGTTCGATTTTTTACGCAATGAAAGTGTCATGGAGCATATCTGCTGAGCCAATTCCATTCTTTCTTCCAATGGCTTGTCAATCAATTTTTCATCTACTTCTGGAAAATTGGAAAGATGAATAGATTCCACGTTTTCTTTATGGGTAACGGTGTTTAAATCCATGAATAGCTTGTCCATAAAAAATGGCGCAATGGGAGATGCCAATTTGGCAATGGTTACCATACAAGTGTAAAGCGTTTGATAAGCCGAAATCTTATCCTCGCTGAAATCTCCTTTCCAAAATCTTCTACGACAAAGACGTACATACCAGTTGCTCAAATATTCATCTACAAATTGCTGGATATCGCGCCCCGCTTTTGTAGGCTCATAATCCGCATAGTTAGTATCGCAGTTTTTTACTAAGGTATTGAGTTCAGATAAAATCCATCGGTCAATTTCGGGGCGGTTCTCCATCGGGACCTCTGCTTCTTTGTATGTAAAATTGTCAATATTAGCATATAATGCGAAAAAATTGTAGGTATTGTAAAGCGTGCTGAAAAATTTGCGCTGCACCTCCTTAATCCCCTCTTCGTCAAATTTTAGGTTGTCCCAAGGTTGCGCGTTGGTGAGCATGTACCAGCGCGTAGCATCTGCCCCATATTTTTCAATGGTATCAAACGGATCAACGGCGTTGCCCAAACGTTTCGACATTTTATTGCCCTCCTTGTCTAACACCAATCCGTTAGATACTACTGTTTTAAAAGAAACGCTATCGAAAATCATGGTAGCGATGGCGTGTAGTGTGAAGAACCAGCCTCGTGTTTGGTCAACCCCTTCCGCAATAAAATCGGCAGGAAATTTATTCTCAAAAAGTTCCTTGTTTTCAAAAGGATAGTGCCATTGGCAGTAGGGCATTGCACCACTGTCGAACCAAACGTCAATCAGGTCTAACTCGCGGGTCATTTTTTTGCCGCTTAGAGAGAGCAAGAATATTTCATCCACATAAGGACGGTGAATATCTATTTTGTCGTAATTTTCTTTGCTGAAATCGGTGGGAACGAAATCTTTGTATGGATTTTCCTTCATCATTCCTGCGGCAACCGCTTTTTCAATTTCGTGGTACAGTTGTTCAATAGAGCCAATACAAATCTGCTCTTTTTTATCATCGGTAGTCCAAATTGGGAGGGGTACACCCCAAAAACGGGAGCGCGACAAGTTCCAGTCCACGAGGTTTTCAAGCCAGTTTCCGAAACGCCCTGATCCGGTAGCCGTCGGTTTCCAGATAATAGTATCGTTCAACTCCATCATTCGTTTCTTATAATCGGTAGTTTTCACAAACCACGAATCCAACGGATAGTACAACACCGGTTTATCGGTGCGCCAGCAATGCGGATAGTTGTGCACGTATTTCTCAATTTTAAACGCTTTGCCTTGCAGTTTCAGCCATATTGCCAATTCAACGTCTAAAGTATCCTCATGTTTATCCTCCTCTTTTTCGTAATCGGGTTTTACATATCTTCCGGCAACGGTTTTATACGAATCAATGTTAACATACTCTGAAACAAAAGTTTGGTCCAAATCTTCCATTCGGTAGAACTTGCCGGTTTTGTCCACCATCGGTTGGCGATTACCCTGAGAATCAATGAGGAGTAACGGTGGCACACCTGCTTCTTGCGCCACGCGCTTGTCGTCTGCTCCAAAAGTAGGAGCAATGTGCACAATGCCTGTACCGTCGGCAGTAGTAACGTAATCGCCGGCAATTACGCGAAATGCGCCTGCCCCCGGGTTTACGTAAGGGATCAACTGTTCATACTCCATGCCAATCAATCTTTTTCCGGTGGTTTCAGCCAAAATTCTATAAGGAATATTTTTGTCTCCCTGTTTGTATTCATCGAAAGGGAGTTCTGCGTTTTTCTCAGGGAAATAGGCGTGTAGCAACGCTTTTGCCAAAATTACCTGAATTAAAGCGCCCGAATAGGGATTGTAGGTTTCAACCAACAGATACTCAATTTTTTCGCCCACTGCTAATGCGGTATTTGAGGGAAGTGTCCACGGAGTGGTTGTCCATGCCAAAATGTATAGATTTTCGGGAATAGGGCAATCGGAAGGAAAATCAAATGGGCATGCTTTTAGGTTGGGCTGTTTGTTTTTCACTTTAAACTGCGCTACTACAGTAGTGTCTTTCACATCTTTGTAACATCCGGGGAGGTTCAGCTCGTGCGAACTAAGTCCGGTTCCGGCAGCAGGCGAAAAGGGTTGAATGGTATAGCCTTTGTACAACAATCCTTTTTTGTACAATTCAGATAATAAATACCATACAGATTCAATATATTTATTGTCGAAAGTGATGTAGGGGTCGTCCAAATCTACCCAATAGCCCATTTTTTTGGTAAGGTCATCCCATAAATCCTTATATTTCATCACTTCGCTGCGGCAGGCTTGGTTGTACTCTTCCACTGTGATCTTTACGCCGATATCCTCTTTGGTAATTCCCAGCGTTTTCTCAACGCCAAGCTCGATGGGAAGTCCGTGTGTATCCCAGCCTCCTTTACGTCCAACATGTTTTCCTTTAAGCGTTTGATAGCGACAAAACAGGTCTTTGATAGCGCGTGCCATTACGTGGTGAATTCCGGGTATTCCATTTGCAGAGGGAGGTCCTTCATAAAAAACATATTCAAGATTTCCCTCGCGAGAGGTCAAACTTTTTGCAAAAATCTCATTTTTCTCCCAATATTCCTTTACTTCTTTTCCCACTTGAGAGAGATTAAGTCCTTTGTATTCAGGATATTTATTCATTTTAAGTGTTATTTTTTAATATAGCGCAAAAATAAGGTATTTCTGTGAAACTTCCAGTTACAGACTATATTTTGTCATGGAACAAAAGAGAACAGTATATTCGCTTTGTCAAAATGCTATTTTTGCCGAAAAATATAACAAAGCATGCGTTTTAATACTTTTTTCTATATTTTGGTTTTTTTAATCTTTTTAGGCACTTCGTGCAATAAACATGAAAGCGGAAGTATAGAGTTTATTTTTACTCACACCGTTGATGGAAATTCTGTACAATTCAATCAAATGCTCTATACTAATGCATCTAAAAATCAGTACCAAATAAATGAAATAAAATATTTTATCTCAAGAATAATACTTTATGATGCTGATGGTAAAATGGTGGAAGTAGTACAAAATAATGGTATTCATTATGTAGATTGCAGTTTATCAAACACTTTGTGCTGGAAAATTGATAAAATACCCCAAGGGAAGTATATTGGTATTTCATTTATTTTCGGGTTAGATAAAGATAACAATATTAGCAATAGATTTGTAAACCCTCCTGAAAGCAATTTCTCATGGCCAAATCATTTGGGTGGCGGATACCATTACATGCAAATTAATGGAAAGTTTTTGAATAAGGATAAAAATATTCAAAATATGAATATCCACACAGGGATAGGTCAAATTTACAATGAAGACAAAAAAATTACCGATTTCGTACATAACTATTTTACTGTAAATCTACCTGCTACTTTTTTTATTGATGCAACTCATATACTATTTTTAACACTAAACATGGAAATTCAACATTGGTTCAACACTCCAAACCTGTATAACTTTGATGATTTTGGTACAGGTATCATGCAGAATCAAACCGCCCAACAACTGCTAAAAGAAAATGGGGTGAATGTTTTTGCTTTAATAATTAGTGAAAATTAAATATCTTTCTTAAATTCTAAAATATAAAAAAATATGAGTTCCAAATTTTGCTCTCCCCAGCCGTCCATCTTAGATAAAACCTTTGATACTTCTAAAGTAAAACCCTATGGAGACACTATGAATGACGGAAAAATGCAAATCAGTTTCACACTACCAATCCCTGCCTGTTCCGAAGCTGTGGAAACAGCCCAACAATTGCTTAAAAAAATAGGTTTTGATGACCCGCAGGTAGTTTTTCACAAAGAACTTACAGAAGGATTTACCTTTTTCAACTGTTATGGAAGTTGTACTCAAAGCATTGATTTTTCCACCATTCATGTTTCTAGAGTTGAATCTTGTAAAATGGATATGTATGAAACTGACCAATATATTCGTGAACATATTGGTAGAAAAGTTGTAGTAATTGGTGCCAGCACTGGAAGTGATGCTCATACAGTTGGTATTGATGCTATTATGAACATGAAGGGCTATGCAGGTCATTATGGCTTGGAGCGTTACGAGATGATTGAAGCCCACAACTTAGGCAGTCAAGTACCCAACGAAGAATTTATTGCTAAATCTTTAGATCTGAAAGCAGATGTGTTGTTAGTTTCGCAAACAGTAACCCAAAAAGATGTACATATTGGAAATTTGGTAGAGTTGATAGAAATGTTGGAGTCCGAGGGACTACGCGACAACCTGTTGGTAATTTGCGGAGGTCCGCGTATATCGCACGAACTAGCAAAAGAACTAGGGTACGATGCCGGCTTTGGAATGAATTCTTATGCTGATGATGTAGCCTCATTTATTGCTACACAAATTTCAAAACGCAAAAAAGGCTACCCTCACAGGTAGCCTTTTTAAAACACAATGAAATACTAACTAAATGGTTTATCTAAAACCAAAAAGTTTTATTATATAACACCTTGGTCAATCATGGCATCGGCAACTTTGATGAAACCGGCAATGTTTGCACCTTTTACGTAGTTAATGTAGCCATCGCTTTCTGTGCCATATTTTACGCAATTGGCATGGATGTTGTTCATGATTGCTTTGAGTTTTTCATCTACTTCTTCGCGAGACCATGATAGTTTCATAGAGTTTTGGGTCATTTCAAGACCAGAGGTAGCTACGCCGCCTGCATTGGCAGCTTTGCCCGGTGCATAGTGCATTTTCTTTTCGTGCATGAAATGGATTGAATCAGCAGTACAGCCCATGTTGGAAGCCTCAACCACATATTTACACCCGTTAGCATACAGTCTTTCGGCATCTTCTTTGTTCAACTCGTTTTGGATAGCGCAAGGAATGGCAATATCTACTTTAGCCTCCCATGGTCTTTTGCCCGGGAAGAATTTTGCATTCGGATATTTGGTAGCATACGGAGCTACAACATTGTTTCTTGTAGCAAGAAGTTCAGTAATATAAACCACTTTTTCTCCTGAAACACCATCTTCATCAAGAATATATCCATCAGGACCGGATACGCAAACTACCTTTGCGCCTAATTCTTCTAATTTAAGAGCAGCACCCCACGTAACGTTGCCAAAGCCTGAAAGTGCTACTCTCTTACCAACAAGAGTATCATTATTAGCAGCTAACATACCCAGTAAGAAGTAGATAGCACCAAATCCTGTGGCTTCTGGACGGATAAGCGACCCACCCCAGTTCAAACCTTTTCCGGTAAGAACGCCTACATGCTCGTTTCTAATTCTTTTATATTGTCCATACATAAATCCCACTTCGCGTGCGCCTACTCCGATGTCGCCGGCAGGAACGTCAGTTTCAGGTCCTAAATATTTTTGAAGTTCGGTCATAAATGCCTGGCAGAAGCGCATCATTTCACCTTCCGATTTTCCGGTTGGGTCGAAATCAGAACCTCCTTTACCGCCTCCCATAGGAAGGGTGGTCAAAGAATTTTTAAAGGTTTGCTCGAAAGCCAAGAATTTCATTGAGTCTTGATTTACACTTTTGTGGAAACGGCAGCCCCCTTTGTAAGGTCCGATAGCCATGTTGTGTTGTACGCGAAAACCGCGGTTTACATGAATTTTTCCATTGTCGTCCACCCAGGAAACTTTGAATTGTAATATTCTTTCGGGTTCCAAAATTCTTTCAACGATAGAATATTTATCGTATTTAGGGTTTGCATTTACAAAGTCAACGATGGTTTCGAGAACTTCTGTAGCTGCTTGAATGTACAAAGGTTGAGCAGGGTTCTTTTCTTCCAGCTCAGCAATTAATTTGTGAAGATCCATAAATGTGATTTTTTTTAAAAAAGGTTATTATTATAATAGGGTTTAAAATTCGTTGGCGAAAATAGCATTTTAAATCACACGAAAAACGCTTTAAAAATATTATTATTGCATTCCTTCACTAATTATTTCAGCCACATCTTTTATCTGAAAATCAGTACCATACATAAATGCTTTTTTACACATGGGACAGGCTGTGGCAATGAGGTCTGGTTTTTTCTTTAAAAGATTTTGCAAAGCAGCATCCCTAATCTTCTTTTGGTCTTCTTTCTCAATGGCAGTATTTCCCAGATTGAATCCGCAGCACAAGCTTTTCTCTTTTTCGTTTTTAAGATGAAGAAGTATCACCGCCTTTTTTAGCACATTTCGAGGGGCTTTGTAAACACCGCAACCTCTTCCCAACTCGCATGGATCATGATAGGCTACTTTTAAGTCTTGTTTTGTAATTTTTATTTTATTCTCTTTAAAACACTTTTCTATATATTCGGTGTGGTGCATAACCGGGATGTTGAGGTTATACTCTTTTTTAAACGACCGGTAGCAAATAGGGCAGGACGTTACCAAAAGAGTGGCGTTCGATTCACGGATTAATGCGGTGTTCTTTCTGCGCAGCTCTTTTGCCTGTTGCTCAAATCCCTGTTGTAGCAGCGGTCGTCCACAGCAGATTGTTTTTTCGGCGTCAATATGCCAATATTTTTGTCCGGCTGCTTCGAAAATGTCTTGCATAGCCTTGATAATTCCGGGGGTAAGGTGCGACATGCAGCCGGAGAAATAGGCAACCCTGCCAATGGCGTTAAAAGGCTGAATGGTTTCCACATATTTGTAATTTCCAGCAGTATCCAACTCTTTTTTGTAGCGTGTTTGTCTGCGAATTTTGGTCAATTCTAATCCCACCGGGCAATCCTCTACGCACCGGTCGCACATCAAACAATTGTTGGCAACCTCCTCTTTCAGCCGTTTGTAACGGAGTTCTCGAAGCAGGTAAACGGATTGCACATCATTAATATTCAGTTCTTTATTCAAAGGACAGTGGTCAATACATATTCCGCAACGGGAGCAGGCACTCAGTTCAAATTTAGTAAAACCTGTAGGTTTATCATCTTCATGGATTCCCAAATTTCGGAAATAGATTAAGAACGGCTCTGTAAGTATGTGCATGTAGCGAGAGAATGGCAACGAAGTAAAGAAAATGCCGAGGGCTAAAGAGTAGAAAAGCCACCATGTAGTTTCAAAGTACCAGAATGTGTCATTACTTACACGGGGAACAGTAGCACTAATAAATTCTCCGAGTGTTCCTGTAAGAAATCCTCCATTGTGGTATCTGTTTGCGGTAACGCTTTCTGCAATAAGTCGCAACGGGAAAATAAGCCACAGCGAAATCATCGTAAATTTATCAAAGAAGACATGCTTGGCGGGTTTTTGCATCCCTACAATTTGAGAATAGATGCGTTTGAAAACGGCGATGCATAACCCCGACAACACAATGCAAAGCAGTAAATCCATAAGGTGGTTGAAAAAGATTTCTCCATTAAAATGAGGAAGCTCTTTTCCGAAATATTTAAAGAATATAGGTACCCAAAAAGGATGTCTTCCTGTAATAGCCGTGCCTGCTTCAACAGCACCTACAACAATAAGCAGAAACCACCCCAGCGCAATACTGGTGTGCATATATCCTAATAGAAGTCTTTGTTTAAAAACCTTACGATGAAAAAGCACTTCGGTTATCACTTCAAAAATGGCAGGAATAAATCTCCACGACAAAATATTTTTACGCAGCAGGGTACGTTGCAAGCGGTCGAACTGCCGTACCCATCTTATCCATTTGAATATACAAACTCCAAACAGGAGGAAAACACCAATACAAAAAGGGATGATAAACGGGTTGAAATATTGAGACATAATGGCTACAGTTCTTTTTCCTTAAGAATTTTACGCAGGTTTATCACGAGAGCGCGTAGATTTACTCCTCGTGGGCACACTAATGCGCACTTTCCGCACAGCATACAGGGTTTTAGAGTTTCCGCAAGGTCGTTGTACAATCCTGCGCGAAACATGGTGTGTATTTTGCGAATATTAAAATCGGTGAATTGCGCTGCCGAGCAGGTTGCTGTACAGGAACCGCAACGAATACAACTACGGAATGAACCTACCGTTTCTTCCAATTCTTTTAGTGGGGCGCGGTCAATATCTAAATTAATGGTACGCCCTTCATTTATTTGAAATCCTAAATCCACCATGATGTTAAAGCTTTTTTCCCTGCCTTAGAATTAATTCATTAAACCAATCTGCAAAAACTCTCGACAAACCTCTTTTATATACTTTTCTGAATATGTAGTTGTCGGCTTTCCGGTTTCTTTCAATAGATTTAGGGTGTTGAAGCGGCAGGATGGGCGCAGTTCCTTTCATTAATTTTCTGATACGGCGTCTCCTTTTTTTGAACCCTACGTTGGTTACAAGGTTCACATTAGGAGAGATGCACAAGCCGCTGTGCATCCAGATATGAAAATTATACTGATATTCCCAGTAATCTAAATTGTACTTGCTTAACACATTGTAAATGCGATGGCAAAATATTTTTTCTAAAGGATTAGTAACATATTGGTTAACAACCTTGTTGAAAAGTTCATCTGAATTTTTTCTTATTTCAAGATTAAAACCTTTCCAAGCTCTGCGCCAGGTTGCAAAGCCCCAGATAAATGAATAAGCAGTGTAGTGATATGAGTCTTTGAGATATTTCTTCCTTCGTTCCAAGTAATTGGCTCCAATATGCATAACTTCAGGAACATCCCGATATTTTTCTAACAGTTGTTCACAATAGTGAAAGAAGTCGAGATTGGGGAGTGTATCATCAAATAAGATAATCCCTTCTTCTTCCTGTTCAAACATCCATGATATAGCTTGGTGTACATTTTTCGATTTTCCGAGATGCTCATCGTGAAACAGATATTTTGCTTCGCACTTCCATTCCGGAATAATAACAGAGCGTGTTTTTAAGCAAATTTGATAATCAATAGGGATTTTTCTATTGGCGCCATCGGCTGCTACATAGAGTTTTTCGGGCTTTATTTTTCTAATGATCTGAAACAAATTATGTGTTTCATCAACCCGATTATACAAAATCAATAATACAGGAGTTTTAAACATAACACTAACTTAATTTTGAGTGGCGAAAATAGAAAAATTAAGGAATATTAAGATTTTTGAGGATAACATTCATTTTCTCCTCTTCACTCCATACCAAATCTAACCAGTGTATGACAAATCCTGCGCGTTCCATTTTTCTAAACCATGTCATTTGGCGTTTCGAGAATTGGTGTATCGCTGTATTCAGTTTCTGAAACATCGTGTTATAATCTAAATGTTGGGTTAAATACAACATTACATAGCGATATTCCAAACCATATTTATATAACTGTTCGGTAGAAACACCTTCGTTAATAAGCGCTTGCACTTCTTCAACCATACCGTTTCCAAGGCGCTCTTTCAGCCGCACGGTGATTCTCCTTCGCACCTCATCTCTATCACCTTTAATTCCAAAAATAATGGAGGGAATTGGTGTGGAGTGATAACCTTGCAACAGAGCTTCAATGTACATACCACTGCCCCCGCATAGAATTACAGATTTGTTGCGCTGTTGAATATCAAGAATTGCCTGCTGTGCCAACTTTTGATAGTTGAATACAGTGTTTATCTTTCCGGGCTCTTCAATATCTATCAAGTAGTAAGGAATTTTGGCGCCGTTTATCGTATAATCTTTCAAATCCTTTCCGGTACCAATATCCATTCTTTTATAGATTTGGCGCGAGTCGGCACTGACAATTTCTGCGCCGATATGATTTGCCAATAGTGCGGCAATGCGGGTTTTGCCTGTGGCAGTAGGTCCAAGAATGGTTATGATGGATTTTTTAAATATCACTTGCACTATTGCACTACCAATTTTTGTACAAATGTTTCTCCCGTACTCTTGTCTGTTAACTTTATAAAATACAAGCCGGCAGGGAATTCGGAAACAGATATGGTATTTTTTCCTTCATACAGATTCTCAATAGCAATAAGATTTCCTATTAAACTATACACTTCCAATTTCATGGGCAAGTCGGTAACAATATTCACAAAACTGTTAGCAGGGTTGGGTGCTAATTTTATGGCGGATCTGTTAAAGTTGTTAATACTTTCTTCGGGTTTAATTATTTTATTGCTTTTATCCAAAGGAACAATGCGGTTTTTTGTTTGGATACCAATTGCTCCTTTAAAATTAATTACACCGTCAATCTTTACAAGGATAGTAGGTATCGGGTCACCAATGTAATCTGTATCATAATTATCAGTATAAACCACAGAGTCGTACTTAATAGAGTTCTCTGTCAGGTCATAATATTTTCCGTTTTCAAAAACGCCGGGCTGTATATACATTACATCTTTTAGAGTAACCACTTTTGCCTGAATTGGGTTATTGTGGTCGTAATCTAATTGTGAAGCGGTGATAAAGGTAGTAGGCACTTGTTGCGAATATCCCAC
>Ga0123353_10001385_pt1 | contig 29697 bp, 16 predicted proteins | sample TergutLab28metaG_3_FD_92763 | JGI IMG/M metagenome (GOLD analysis project Ga0123353, IMG submission 92763) | Labiotermes labralis P3 segment gut microbial communities from Petit-Saut dam, French Guiana - Lab288 P3 | ecosystem: Host-associated > Arthropoda: Insects > Digestive system > Gut ...
TACTTGCCTATTTTTATGTTGATAATGGTGTGCAATTTACATATATATCTGAAAAGAACATTGAGAACAATATTATATCCTCTGTTCCGGATGATTCTCCTGTGTTATTTTTCAGACAGAATTTACGGCCCCAGGATGCGGAATAGCAAAAAATGTCGTTTGTTAATATAACAGGTATCTCTGTCGCGTATAGCAACAGAGATGTTATTGATAAAATAAATCTCAATATATCTGAAAACTCAAAAATAGCATTAGCTGGGGCAAACGGAAGCGGCAAGACAACTCTTCTTAAAGTCATTGTTGGACAGATAACGCCTGACAGTGGTTCTGTTTCAATGCAGAAAGAGACAAGAATTTCTTATCTTCCCCAGTCCGGAGTGGTTTATTCCGGGCAGACCCTTTTTAACGAAGCTGATAGAGCATTTATTATTTTCCAAAAAATGATTGAAAGAATAACAGAGATTGAAAAAGAGCTGGCTCTTTGTAAAGAGGGGGAGAAAAATGTTTCTTCTCTTCTCGAAGAACATCATACACTTCAGGAAGCAGTTTTAAACAGCGGATATTATGAAAGGGAAGGGGAGATAGAAACAGTTCTTATGGGGCTTGGGTTTTCAAGAGCAGATCTTGAAAAAATGACAGAAAGTTTTTCCGGAGGCTGGCAGATGAGAATTGCGCTTGCAAGGACTCTGCTTGAAAAACCCGATATTCTGCTCCTTGATGAGCCAACCAACTATCTGGATATAGAAGCAAGGCAGTGGCTTGAAGATTTTCTGTATAAATTTAAAGGCGGCTATATAATCGTATCGCATGATAAATTTTTTCTTGATGTAACATGCAATGAAGTTATAGAACTTTTTAGCGGAAAGCTCAGCAGGTATAAAGGTAACTACACAGAGTACGAAAAAATAAGGGAGCAGGAGCTTGAGGCTCTTATCCAGCGTTATGAGAGACAGCAGGAAGAGATAGAAAAAACCGAACAGTTTATAAACAGGTTCAGGTATAATGCATCAAAAGCAGCTCTTGTTCAAAGCAGAATAAAACAGCTTGAAAATATTGAAAAAATAGAAATTCCCGAAAGCCTTAAAAAAATGCGTTTTAAATTTCCCTCTCCTCCGCACTCAGGAAAAGAAGTTCTTGTAATTGAAGAGTTAAATAAATTTTATGGAGATTTTCAGGCTCTTAAGAATATAAATTTTTATGTAACCAGGGGAGAGAAAATCGCTCTTGCCGGAAAAAACGGAGCAGGAAAATCAACTTTGTTAAGAATATTATCGCAGACAGACAAAGAGTATTCCGGAAATATAAGACCAGGCAAAGATGTAAGCATTGGTTATTTTTCCCAGGACTTTGAGGCAACTCTTAATAACAACAATTCTGTAGTAGAGGAGATTGAGTCTTCTTCTCCGACAGAGCTTATTCCATCTTTAAGAAATCTTCTTGGGGCTTTTTTGTTCAGGGGAGATGATATACAAAAAAAGATCTCTTATCTTTCCGGAGGAGAAAAAAACCGTATAGCGCTTTTGAAGCTCCTTCTCCATCCTTCAAATTTGCTTATACTTGATGAGCCTACAAACCATCTTGACCTTAACTCCAAAGATATTCTTCTTGAGGCTTTAAAAAAATATTCCGGCACTCTTATTTTTGTTTCCCACGACAGATATTTTATTGAAAAGCTTGCGACGCGGGTATTAGAGCTTGATAATGGAATTGCGAAAGATTATCCGGGAGGATATGACTATTATCTTTTTAGAAAGCAAAAAGAAGAAAGTGAAAGATCCGGGAAGCAGGATGACCCCCTTTTTGTTGGGAATGTTTCAAAAGACTTTGTATCCCCAAAAGAAAGCAGACAGGATCAGGCAGAAGATAGAGAAAAAGAAAAAACTGTAAAAAAAGAAAAAAGAAGGCTGGAAAAAAGAGCAGAAGAAATTATGGCTCTTGTTGATGATCTTGATCAGAAAGCAAAGCAGATCGAAGAGATGATGGGAAAAGTGGAATTTTATTCAGATGGGCAAAAGATCAAAGAACTCAAAGAAAACCTGCGGCAAAATAAAAACAGCCAGGCAGAGCTGCTTAATGAATGGGAAAGTATCGAAGCAGCCTTAAAGTCTTTTTGATGATTAAGGCAAGCTCTGTAAGGAAAAGTATAAATGGGCTATCATTGCGAGCATGAAGAAGCCCTGTCATTGCGAGGATGGAGAAGCCCTGTCATTGCGAGGATGGAGAAGCCCTGTCATTGCGAGGATGAAGAAGCCCTGTCATTGCGAGGATGAAGAAGCCCTGTCATTGCGAGGATGAAGAAGCCCTGTCATTGCGAGGATGAAGAAGCCCTGTCATTGCGAGGCGACGTTGGTCGCCGAAGCAATCCAGAGAGGAATAACTTAATGCATGATGAAAAGAAAGGTTATATATACATCCTCTTCAATAAACGAAATGGTACACTATATACCGGAGTTACATCAGATTTAATAAAACGAATATATGAGCATAAGTCAAAAGTTGTTGAAGGGTTTACAAATAAGTATAAAGTAGACAAATTAGGTTATTACGAAATACATGATACAATTAGCTCGGCGATAGAGAGAGAAAAACAAATAAAAGGCGGCTCAAGAAAAAAGAAGCTGGAATTAATCGAGAAGATGAATCCAGAATGGAAGGATTTATACGATGTGATTATATGACTGGATTGCTTTGTCGCTTTGCTCCTCGCAATGACAGAGGGGAGTTTGGCTCGCAATGACAGAGGGGAGTTTGGCTCGCAATGACAGAGGGGAGTTTGGCTCGTAATGACAGAGGGGAGTTTGGCTCGTAATGACAGAGGGGAGTTTGGCTCGTAATGACAGAGGGGAGTTTGGCTCGCAATGACAGAGGGGAGTTTGGCTCGCAATGACAGCATAGGTTTTTTGTATCAAAATTATAAATTATTGTATACTTATGGCTTTTTGGCAATAAATTATTGTCAAACTATTTTCAGTATTATAAAATGTTTCGGTTTTTCATATTTTAAATGATAAGAGGTTCTTTTAATGAGTATCAGAAAATTTAACAAAATAATGTCTGCCAACAGAGGTGAAATAGCAATAAGAACTTTTCGCGCTTGTATGGAGCTTGGCATTAAAACTGTAGCGATTTACTCCAATGAAGACAGATTGTCCCTTTACAGAACAAAAGCAGATGAAGCTTACCTTATCGGAAAAGGGAAGGGGCCTATTGAGGCATATCTTGGAATAGATGAAATTATAGAACTTGCGAAAAAGAAAGAAGTTGATGCGATCCACCCTGGTTATGGATTTTTATCAGAAAATCCCGCATTTTCGGAAGCATGTGAAAAAGCAGGTATTGTTTTTATAGGACCTACTGCCAAACAGCAGCAAGCCCTTGGCGATAAAGTCTCCGGCCGCCATGCAGCAATTGCCGCAGGAGTGCCTGTTGTGCCTGGAACCGAAAACCCTATTGAACATGACGAAGATGCATTTAAATTTGCCAAAGCGCATGGCTATCCCATAATCGTAAAAGCAGCAGCCGGCGGCGGCGGAAGAGGGATGAGAGTCGCGCACAATCATCAGCAGCTTGTCGAAGGGCTTTCCAGCGCAAGGAGCGAAGCAAAAGCATCTTTTGGCGACCCGACTGTTTTTCTTGAAAAATATCTTTTTAAACCAAAACATATTGAAATACAGGTTATTGGAGATAATTACGGAAACATAGTGCATTTTTTTGAAAGAGACTGTTCAATACAAAGGCGGCATCAGAAGGTGGTTGAGTTTGCCCCCTCTATTGCGATTTCGGAAAAATTGAGGGAACAGCTTTGCAGCGATGCAATCAAATTAACAAAGCAGGTCAACTACAGAAATGCAGGAACTATTGAATTTTTGGTTGACCAGCAGGGAAATTACTATTTTATAGAAGTGAATCCGCGCCTTCAGGTTGAACATACAGTAACAGAACTTATAACAGGAAGAGATCTTGTTCAACTACAGATAAAAGTTGCGGAAGGATATAAATTAAGCGATCCTGAAATAGGAATAACTGATCAGAGCTCAATCAAAAGGAGTGGATATGCGATCCAGTGCAGAATAACAACAGAAGATCCTGAAAATCATTTTGCTCCGGATATTGGAACCCTTAAAGCATACAGATCTCCCGCAGGATTTGGAGTAAGGCTTGATGCCGGTAATGCATTTACCGGAGCAAGGATAACATCTTCGTATGACTCGCTTCTTGTAAAACTTACAGGATGGGGACTTACTTTTGAAAAAGCAACACAAGTTATAAATAGATCTCTTATTGAGTTCAGGATAAGGGGAGTAAAAACAAACATCCCATTTCTTGAGAATGTCGTAAAAGATCCTATTTTCCTTGCGGGTAACTGCGATACATCGTTTATAGATTCGAATCCAAATCTTTTAATAGGGAAAAAGAAAAAAGACAGGGCAACCAAGCTGCTTAATTATCTTGGCGATATAACAGTAAATGGCCAGGAAACTGTCAAGAAAGTTGCTGTAAAACCCTCTTTCAAAGAAGCAATAGCTCCTGAAATTTCAAGCAGCGCAGTAAGGCCTGCCGGAAGCAGGGATCTTTATAAAAAACTTGGAACGCAAAAATTTATTGAATGGATACTTGCGGAAAAGAAACTACTTATTACAGATACCTCAATGAGGGATGCTCATCAGTCTTTGCTTGCAACAAGAGTAAGAACCCATGATTTATTAAAAATAGCAGAACCTGTTTCTCATCTTGCATCAGATCTTTTTTCTCTTGAAATGTGGGGAGGAGCTACTTTTGATGTTGCATTAAGATTTCTCAAAGAATCTCCGTGGGAAAGATTGCATCTTTTAAGGGAAAAAATTCCAAACATACTGTTCCAGATGCTTTTAAGAGGCTCCAATGCAGTAGGATACACAAACTATCCGGATAATGTTGTAGATAGATTTGTAAAGGAAGCTGCTGATTCGGGAATTGATGTTTTCAGGATTTTTGATGCTCTTAACTGGACAAAAGGGCTTGCTGTTGCAATCGAAGCTGTAAGAAAATATGACAGAATATGTGAAGCGACTTTCTGCTATACCGGAGATATTACAGATCCAAAGAAAGATAAATATCCCCTTGAATATTATGTAAAGATTGCAAAAGAGCTTGAAAAAATGGGTGCCCATATTTTAGGCATAAAAGATATGGCAGGGCTTTTAAAACCCATGGCTGCGACAAAACTTATAAAAGCCCTCAAAGAAGAAGTAGGCATTCCCGTGCATCTTCATACGCATGATACTTCCAGCAACGGAGGGTCTACATTGCTAAGGGCAGCAGAAGCGGGCGTAGATATCGTAGATGCCGCAATTGCGTCAATGTCCGGGCTTACTGCTCAGCCGAATCTTAATGCTCTTTGCGCAGCGCTTGAAGGCTCAGACAGGGATCCTAAAATTGACATTTCGGGTCTTAACACTATTTCAAACTACTGGGAAACCGTAAGGAGTTATTATTTTACATTTGAGTCTGGTCTTAAAAGCGGAACAGCAGAGGTTTATTATCATGAGATACCAGGTGGTCAATATTCCAATTATAAGCCAATGGTTGAAGGACTTGGACTGGGGCATAAGTGGGAAGAATGTAAAAGGATGTACCATGATGTTAATATGCTTTTTGGCGATGTAATAAAAGTAACACCGTCTTCCAAGATCGTTGCGGATATGGCAATGTTCCTAGTCAAGAATAATTTAACAACAAATGATGTTATTTCAAAAGCTCCTGAACTTACATTCCCGCAATCTGTTATTGATTTTTTTAAGGGGATGATCGGTCAGCCATACCAGGGTTTCCCCGCAGATCTTCAAAAGGCAATATTAAAAGGGGAGCGCCCCATAACCTGCAGGCCCGGAGAACTTCTTGATCCAGCTAATTTTGAGGAAGAGAGAAAGAAGCTTGAAGAAACAGTGGGGCATCCTGTAAATGATAAAGACCTTATGTCGTATCTTTTATATCCTCATGTTTTTATTGAATATGACAGGCATATTGAGAAATACGGAAGCACATCTGTAATACCAACGCCTGCATTTTTCTATGGCCTGGATGCCGGAGAAGAAATTACTGTTGATATAGATATGGGCAAGACGCTTATAATAAAACTCAATGCAGTGGGAAGTTCTCAGGCAGATGCTTCAAGGCATTTGTACTTTGAACTTAATGGTCTTGCAAGGACTGTTACTGTTAAAGATAAATCTCTTGAGAGTACGGTTGTTACAAGAGCCAAGGTTGATAAATTTAACAAACGCCATATTGGCGCGCCAATGCCCGGAAAAGTTTTTAAACTTCTTGTTAAAGCCGGTAATACAGTTGAGGTAGGGGATGTTGTTGTTGTTACAGAAGCAATGAAGATGGAAACAAATATAAAGGCAACTGTCCCCGGTAAAGTAAAGGATATTCTTTGTGAACTTGGGGATGTTATTGAAAAAGACGATCTCCTTGTAGTGCTTGAGTAAATTGTTTTGACTCTATCCCGGCTATAAGCGCCGGGATACATTTTTACTCTTCTTGCTGCGCTATCTTCAATTCAGGAGAAATAAAAAGTGAACGATAAAATATTTTATAACAATAAAGGGGCAGAGCTTTCTGCATTGGGAAAATATGATGAAGCAGAAGCAAATTTTAAGCTGGCTCTTGAACTTGCTCCCGGTGATTATTTTGTCCTATACAACATTGGTTTTGTGCTTTTAAAAAAAGGGGATAAAAAAGAATTCAAGAAATGGTTTGACCTTGCTTTTGATAATGCAAGCATGTCAACAACTCCTGATGCGCTTAATTTGAAAAGAGTTCTTGCTCTTGATTGCGGGCTTGCCTGTTTTGATGCAGAGCTTTATAGCGAAGCTGAAAAATATTATGATATTGCATTTTCTCTTGGCGAATCTTCTGCGGAATATTGGAACAGAACAGGTGTTCTCTCTTTTATAACAGAAAAATATGAAAAAGCAAAAAAGTGTTTTGAAAAAGCAGTGAGCCTTGAGCCGGAGCATGCAGATGCATTGTATAATCTTGCAGATACTTATGATGAACTTAACCTGCCTGAAAAAGCTTCTGATACAAGAGCCAAATATTCCGCGCTGGTTGACGGCATGTAAAATAGATCTATTTATTGTCAGGAAACTCTTCGATACAATGTTCTTCTATAACTCTCATCTCTTTCCATTTGCCTTTGATAAAGCGTAAAAGAAAATTAAGGCCAAGCAGAGAGATATATATTGTAGCGATTGCCCATGCTTCGTAAATTCCCTTATGAATGTAAAATATTGAAAGATATGATGGAAGCACAAATACCAAAAATGATAATACCAAATTACTTGTCATTACATATTTTGTATCACCTGCTCCTTTTAGCGCAGATGCAAAAAGAAGATTGAATGAATCAAACAATGTATATACTGCGACAAACTTAAGAAGAACTCTGCACAGCGCTCTTATGGATTCGCCGGAAGAAGGATCTGCGGATATCAAAAAGGGGGTAATAAAAATATCTGGTATTATAAAAAGGAGTATTGCTATAGATGTCATGTAGGTAAAAGAAAGATGAAATCCACTCCATACGCATCTTATTGATGCCGCAGGGGTTTCCCTTCCCTGGTTTTGCCCTACAAGAATGGATATTGCCATACCAAGCCCTATCATTGGCATAAATGTTATGCTGTTGATCGAGAATGATATATTGGAGGCAGCCAATACTTCTTTGCCAAGCGAGCCAAGAAAGAGGGAGAATAATGTAAAAGCGGAAATATCAAGAAAGAAGTGAGTGCCGCTTGGTATGCCAAATTTTATTAGCCTTAAAAAAAGTTTTTTATCAAACCGGAATCCGGAGATTACTTTATATTTGTCATTATTTTTTTTATTGAATATCAAAATTATATAAATTGTTACTGATAATACAGGACACAGCGTTGTTACTATGGCAGCGCCTGCTATGCCAAGTTCGGGAAATCCAAACTTGCCAAATACCAGAGGATAAGTGAAAATAATATTGAACAATGTTGCTGTAAGATTTACCCACATTATGGGCCAGGTGTTGCCAAGGCCGGATTTAAATCCTGCAAGAACATTTGCAAGAATTGCCGGGAATGCTCCGTAGCACAGTATTCTTAAATAAGTCACTTCGAGTTTCTGCACTGCCGGGTCATGGTTCGCAAGATTGAATAAAAACGGAGCAACCGGAATCAACAGGAAAACCGCAATTCCTCCGAATATTGCAAGATATATCCCCTGCCATAATGATGGTCCGATTTTTTGCGGATATCCTGCCCCTTTGTATTGCGCTACAAATGTACTTACATATCCTGCTGTTCCCAGAAAAAAACTCAATAAAGTAAAGCTAAGCATACCTGCGGGCATTGCTGCTGCTATTGCTTCTGTTGAATACCATGAGAGAAACATCCTGTCAATAAAAGTTTGAAGCGACCAGCTCCCTGTACTTATTATCAATGGAATTGCTATTGTAAGTATTTCCCTGTAGCCATTGGGTTCTCTCCATCGTTTTATTACAGTATCAAGTAAAATTTTCATAAAGTAGTTTAGCGCCTTTTGTTTTTTAGCTTAGCATAAGAATAATAAATAACATTTTTGGGATAATAGCAACAGAATTGTGTCCGAAAACTATTTAGATATCCACCTCTATTATCATAGAAGATATCTATATCTACCTCTGTTATCATAGAAGATATCTATATCTACCTCTGTTATCATAGAAGATATCTATATAAACATCTATATATATAGAAGATATCTAAATTAAGATTGCCCTCCTGCAAGTGCATGGTTTACAGAAGTTATGCTGCAAAATCCGCAAATAAAATAAAAAAAGTTAATAAAAAATAGAATCAAATAAAAAAAACCCGCAGTTAAAGTTCTAAAACATAAAAAGGAAAGGCTTATGCGCGGTTATAAAAAAATAGTTACAGTAGTTGTTCTTTTAATATATGTATCATCAATGCTTCCGTTCCCCATATATTCAGAAGAATATCCGCTGCTGGTGCTGGAAAGCGAAGAGGTGGAAATAAAAGCAGGCGAAGGGGGGATAATAAAGTTAGAGGGGGTGAGCATAGAGATCCCGGCAGGTTCCCTTGATAAAGATACCTTGATAACCATAAAAAGATTAATAAAAACCCATGATACAGGAGAAGAATTAAAAAATGCAACAGCAGGAGGAGGGGGTTATAAGTTTTTACCTGCCGGGACAAAGTTTAAAAAAGAAGCAGTAATAAGGATGAGTTATGACCCTGCTCTGCCGGAAGATCAGGTAAATAATTTACGAACTTATTTTTATGACAAAAAAGAATCAAGATGGAAGTCCCTTGAAATAATAGATATAGACAGGAGCAGCCATGAGGTAGTAAGTGTGACAAATCATTTTACAGATATGATAAACGCGACATTGACACTGCCTGAAAGCGCCAGTCCATTGCGGTTTAACATCAACAGCATAAAAAATCTTGAAGCAGCAAACCCGGGAAACGCCATAGGAAAGATTGAAGGGCTTGAGGGTGTAAGTACAGGAAGCGCAAGTTTTAGAATTGCCTTAAATATCCCGGGAGGAAGGAGAGGCATGTCGCCGCAAGTAGCAATTAGCTACACAAGTGACGGAGGCGTAGGGATAATGGGCAAAGGTTTTGATCTTTCTGCTGGAGGGAGCATAAGCACAGATACAAGGTGGGGGCTGCCAAAGTATGATGGTGCGGATGATTATCTTTTGGATGGGGTAAAGCTAAGGCTGGCAAGGAGTGTTGGGGGAGTAGATGAGTACGGGTCCGAAAGGGAAGCAGAGTATGAAAAGATAGAGCGGCTAAGAAGCTCTGGGGACTACTGGGTAGTAACAGGGAAGAATGGAACCAAAAGGCTCTATGGGGCAAGCGATAGTTTAAACAGTTGGGCAGGCTCAGGTGCAGGGAAAAAATATATATGGTATCTGGAGAGGGAAGAAGATATATACGCAAACAGTGTTGTTTATAAATATGAAAGGGATAGCGGCTATGTGTATTTAAAAGAGATAAGCTACACAGGGAAAGAGAATGAGGAAGGATCTTACAGGATAATCTTTAATTATGCTTCAGAGAGAATAGACGAACGAATAGATGGCCGCGGAGGTTATCTAAGTGTGCAAAAGAAACTCTTAAAAGAGATAAGGGTACAGTATAAAGAATATTTGCTAAGAAGCTACGAGCTTGAGTATGAAGAAGACATTTTCCATCGTGTAAACCAGCTTGTAAAATACAGGGAAGTATCCGGCGATGGGCGGGCGAAGTTTTATGAATACAGTTTTGATTACGAGAGAATATTGCCAAATGCCAAAGGAGAGTATGAGATATACGGAGCTCAGGAGGAGTGGAGCCTTGACAAAGGACTGCATGTGCAGCAAAGCGTAAACTCCGGGTTTGACGGATCAGGTTCAATCGGCGCAGGTATAGGGACTAAAAAATATGATCTAAGAGTAGGAGGCGGAGGAAGGGCATCTTCAAACAGCGGAGAGAGCCAGACGATACATACTCTTGTTGATATAAACGGTGATGGTTTGCCTGACAGTGTAGTAAAAAAATCAGGAGGACTTGAGATAAGGCTCAATGATGGAAATAATAAATTTGGAAACCCGACAGAAGTAAGAATAAATTTTCCGGGAATAAATGCAGAAGAGACAAAAAGCACAAGCACCGGGTGGAATATCTACGGAGGACTTGGAAGCCCGCCCGGAAGTGTAAAAGCCGGAGTTAGCTATGCAAGCACAAATCAGAAAGGGTCTGCAGAATCAAGCACAGCATTTGTGGATGTAGATGGGGATGGCCTTATCGATATAGTGATAAGCGGAGAGGATTATTATTATAAAAATATAAGTGATGGAAAAGAGATTAAGTTTAAAGAAGAGAAGTGGTTTAATGTTGGATATGGTGTTGTATCCGATGCAGTTGAACAATTAACAGATGAAGAAAAAAAAGAGTATGACAAGAGATTTTATCAGCAGTCGTTGCTGCGGGGATGGAAAGCAGTAAAGCCTGGCCTTTTAGAGATAGGCCAGAGTGTAAGAGCAGTAGCTCCCTCTAATTTAAGCGGAGATGGAATAGCAGCTAAAAGTTATAAGGGGAATGAAGCTCCTTTCAGTGTAATGGAAATAAATAGAAGTGAAAGCAGTAAAACAAGCTTGGGGAAAGAACTCGCAATAGGAGAAGGGGAGTATCTTTATTTCCTGAGTAATGCAGGAAAAGATACAGTAGGAGATGATGTGATCTGGAATATCAAAATAAGGTATAAAGAGATAATGCCCTATTTTGATATGCAAAAAGGAATTGTGTATAAGCCGAAAGAAGAAATATTTAGCAATGGAGAACTAGCAGATAAAAACCTGGAAACAATTTATAACAGGACCCTGTATGACGACGGAGGAGATGGAGGGGGTTATGTAACATGGTATCAATATACTCTAAAGCTTAACTGGGAAAGCGCAGCAGGAGGAAATTACGATTATATAATTGGTTATCTAAAAGAAAACGGGCTTTTTATACCAGGGAGAATAAAAGGAGAAGACTTTAAAGGGATCGAAAGAGTTCTCGGCACAGTAACAGACATTGGAGAACTAAACAGCTATTATGATGCCTTATTGAAATATTATATCTATGATGTAAATAGCGATGAATACTTACTGAATAACAGAAACAAAGAATCTTTTAATTCAAGCAGCAGCGGAGTTAGAGAGTGGAAAGAGATAGAGGATAAAATTGCGCAGGCTATAGGAAAATGTTCTGCAGAAGAAAGGGATAAGCTGCTTTCATATAAATGGGATGATGGAAAATATTATGAAATAAAAAAAGAAAGCGGAAAGAGTTATATAGAGATTAAAGGATTGCCTTTAGCCATAGAGACAGATGGACCGGGAAACAAGAAAAATGGAAAAATGGTTCTTGACAATATAGAAGGGAAAGAGCTTTCAATATCGCCTGATTATAAAACAGTATATATAGATGAAGCTGTCTATAGCGCGGAAGGGACAGGTGCAGCAGGAACAAAGGATAATAAAGCCTTATTGGTCATAACAGTACCTATAAGACATAAAGATACAATTTTATATAAGCAAGTATATAATTTTAGCGGATATGAAGGGATATCAAACATTGTTGAAGAAGAAGATCTTAAAAAGGTACAGGAAAAAGTCCAGACTCTAAATTACACGCTTGCAAATTATAGTGTAATAACAGTTCAAAGAATGATTGGTATAGAAGATTCGCTTAGTGAAGACGATTACCAATTATTTTTAGGTTATTACGAAGAGCCTGTAGCTGGGGTAGAAGCTGATTATATTATAATAGAAGATTTAACAGCTCTTGAAAAATTGGAGCTGGAAAAGATATTGGAAAAACTGGCGTGGTTTGATTTTTTAAGAGAACTGTTTCCGTATTATGAAAAGAAAGAAGATGGAAAGTATTATCTTAAAACAAAATACCAGGGGTTGCTCTCTCTTTCAGCCGGGATGAGCGTGTCACTGATAAGTTCTAAAATAAATGAATTGATTGTCCAAATAAATAACCTAACAGCAGAGATAAGCGCTCTTCCAGATGGATTGGAAAAAGAAGAACTTGAAACAAAGAAAATTCTTTTGGAAGAAGACAAGTTGAAATGGGAAAATGTAAAAGAACTTGTATCTGCCGGCATGGAGATGGGAAAAGACAGGTGGTTAAGTGTAGGTAAAAATATTATTTACTATCATGACGGTCTATATTCTTTGGAAAATAATGGAAGCGTTGGGAATATAAAACAGTTGTATCTGGAAAATAATAATTTTATATATAAAGAAAAAGAGATAAGAAATTGGGACAGCGGTAAAGATTATAGTGTAGCAGACCTTGTAAGAAGTCCTCTAAGCTATGAATATGAAGAGTTTTTTTATGATGAAGAAGGAGTAAAGACAGGAGAGAAAGAACTGGTTAGGGTTGAGATGGAAGTAGAAGAGCTTCTGTACGGAGGAATAAATAATTGGTATTACGGGCTATGGCTTGGGAATCAGGAAGGAGAAAATAGTTTTAGCCAGTCGCTTCTAAGAAAACAAAAAGAAGATGCCTTAACAAGATATAGTAGCGAAGATCAGATGGAGCAAAAAAGCGAGAGCGTAAAAAATAATCCCGAAGGTTTTGAGGAAGAGGCAAGGCAGTCTGTATATATGAAGGTGAGCGCCAATGTGTATGGGCAAATAGATTACGGTTATGATGCAGAGGGATTGGAAGATATTATTCTTGATATTTCGGAAGGTGATAAGCAGATAGAGGTAGATGAAGATACAAGAAATGTAATGGATGGTGAGTATAAAAAAAGCGAGGCTCTTGAAAAAGATTTTTTAATAGGAACAGTATCAACAGTAGTAAAAAGCTCACTGGAATATACTGGAGATGAACTTGTAACAATGACGCGTGAGTTAACCTATGCTCCGTATATAAAAGGGGACTTTATCCACACAAGCAGGTTTGGCGGCAGCAGCTATTATGAGATAGATGGGATAAAGGGCTCGCAGTCCGGAGGCTCTTCTTCCTATGGAAGCTCCATGACAATGGTAAAAATAAGGAAAAGCAATAACGAGAACAAAGAAACAACAAAGGGGGCAAATATAAGCCTGCCTGCCAGAAATGTATCAAACATAATTGAAGGGTTCAGGCATATTACAACAACTTCTGTTGGAGCAAGCGGCAGCTATAGCGATAACAATGGTTCTTCCAGGATGATACAAAGTTATCAGGATGTAAACGGAGACGGGATACCAGATATAATACAGAAGAACGGAAATAACATAACTGTAACACCGGGAAACGCTTCTGGTTTTGGAAACCCCTATACCATAAAAGGGGTAAGCGGAGATTTAAGCAGAAACATAAATAATGCGACTGGCTATGGCGGCTCTGTAAACGGAGGGACTTCTATTTATATGGAATATTCATCCGGAGGGTGGGTAAAAACAGCAAATGTGAGCGGAAGTTCTTCAAACAGTTATAACTATACAAGCGGAACAAGCGACCAGATGGCAGGCTTTATAGATATAAATGGAGATGGCCTGCCTGACTATGTAGATGGCGGAACACTAATCTTTAATACCGGAGAAAACTTTTTAACCTCAAGTCATGCGTCGTATTCTCTTTCCGGTATTTACAAAACTGAAAACACAAGCCTTGGGCTTTCAATACCTTTGTCAGGCAAAAGTGGTGAAAGCGTAGGACAAGGCAATAATACAGAGATCAATTATGCAGTAGGTGGAGGCCTTAGCTATTCTGTTTCAATGAATAGCACTAAAGAAAAGTTAATAGACATAAATGGAGACGGCCTGCCTGATAAAGTAATAAAATCAGGAGAGCATTTTATTGTATTCCTTAATCTGGGAAGCTGCTTTAGCGATACGCCTATAATGATAGAAGCAAAAAACTGGAATCTTTCAGGAGACAAAACAGAGCTTGTAACAAAGACAGATGGAAATCTTTTAGTCTCTGCTGTAAGTAAATTACCAATAGTGGGTAAAGTTGCGAATGGCACCGGGCTGCTAGATAATATAACAGGAGGCATACAAGTAAATCCTCTTGCGCTGGATGATAAGTATTTTAATGTAATTGAAGGAAGCAGTTCTGTAAGCACAGGTATAAACGGAACTTTAAAACTTGACCTTAACATATCTATCAGGATACCTGTACCGATTTTAAAACTATATCTAAATCTAACTGCATTTAGCGGAGGGGCAGGTATAAACGGCGGAGCATCTATTAATTCCGTATCTGTAGAAATGAGAGATATAGATGGCGATGGTCTTGCTGACCGGGTAATAAGAATCCCTGCTACAGGGCGCATATATGTGCAGCGTAACCTTGCGGGAAAAGCAGGGCTGCTAAATAAAGTAACACTACCTCAGGGGGGAGAGTATAATCTCTATTACCAAAGAGAAGGGAACACCTGCCACATGAGCCAATCAAAGTATGTGCTTTCAAAAGTAGTAATGGATGATGGCTGCCTGAAAGAAGGAAGAATTAAGCTAAGCCATGGAGAGAACCATGTGTATATAGTAGAGTATGAATATCATGACGGCTACTACGACAGGGGAGAAAAAGAGTTTTACGGATTTAGTAAGGTAATAACAAAATATCCCGATGGACAAAAAAAAGAGACCTTTTATGCCATGCCTTTGGATAAGGGATTAAACAGGGATAAAGTATCTGCCTCGTATTACAAGAAAGGGATGGTAGAAGAAGAGATAGTTTACTCTGCTGAAGGAAAAGTATTTAAGCAAACAATATACTCGCTGGACAATAGCCCTCATAGAAGAGTAATAAGAGAAGAGAGCAGTCAATATGATTTGTTAAATACCAATGAGAAACTCTTCAACAGGGTAGAATATACCTATGGAAGCTTTGGAAATATAATACATATAAATAATGAATGGAAAGAGAGCGCAGGTCGCGATAAGAGATTATATGCAAATATAGAGTATAACTTTAACAACAGCACAAGATACCTTCATAGCCACCCTACAAAGATAGAAGTTTATGACAAAGATCATAATCTATTAAGAAAAAGAACAGGCGCATATAACAGCAGCACAGGCTCGCTAATGGCGCTAACCCAATATGATGGTGATAAGGAGAGCTTAAGCGAACTAACCTGGGATTCATACGGAAACTTAAAGAGTATAAAAGATTCCGGCGGCGCTACAATAATTTATGAGTACGACTCTCTCTTAACCCAGTATGTTACGGAAATAAAAGTAAAAGGGTTTGCTACAGAAGAGTATAGCTCTTATATGGATTGGGATATAAGGTATGGAAGAAAGATAGGGGAAAAAGAGGAGAGCGGAAACCAGATAAGGTATGAATATGATGATTTCGGAAGGCTATATAAAATCTATAGCCCCTATGACAATTATCCAGGCGGCGTCCCTTCTGTAAAATATAATTACAATATGGAAGAGGGGAAACCATGGTATGCAGTAACAGAGAACAAGGTGCTTTTTGACGAGAGCAATAAAGATGTAATCAAGAGTGTAGTAATAACAGACTACATGGGAAGGCTATACCTTACTGCAAAGAGAGGCGTAAAAAGGGAAGAGAATGGTTTTGATAAAGAAGGGTTTAATATTTCCGGAGTAGTAGCATACGACCATAAGTGGAGAATTATAGAAGAAGGGCAAAACCAGTTTGTAGAGGGGGATATATCTGAGCTTTTAACAAAAGCGCCATCAATCTCTTTGGTGCGGTCAACAAAGAAAGAGTATGACAGCCTCGACAGATTAATAAAAATAACTCTGCCCGATAATGCAGAGCAAAACATAAAGTATGGTATTGAGGGAAACATAAGTTATATAGAGACCAAAGATCCTCTTGGAAATATTACAAGAGAAGAGAAAGACTCCAAAGGAAATATTACCGGGATATTAAAATATGAAAAAGATAAGAACAAAATTCTTACAAGCGTAGAGTATGCTTATGATGAGATGGGGCAAATGCTGCAGGCAAAAGACCATAGAGGAAATCCCATAAAGATAAGCTACGATCTCTTGGGAAGAAAAAAGAGTCTTGAAAGCCCGGATATAGGAAGAAAAGAATACAAGTATGATACAAGGGGAAATCTTATAGAAGAGAGCGACAGTGTATTAAGGTCAAAAGGTTATGTAATAAAGTATGAGTATGATGGGCTTAACAGATTAACAAAGATAATCTACCCGCAAAGTAAAACTGTAACTTATGAGTATGGAAAGAATAGCCACAGCGCAATAAACGGAGTAAACAGGGTTATAAAACTAACAGATGAAAGCGGCTACACAACTTATGAGTATGGAAAACTTGGAGAGGTAATAAGGGAAGCTCGCAGGATCGATCTCTTGTCTCCTGGAAGGGACTTGGCACCTCAGGTAATGGAGTACAGAAGCGATTATCTGGGAAGGATGCAGGAGATAACTTATCCGGATGGAGAGACAGTAAGTTATATTTATGATGTTGGAGGTCAGATAAAAAGTGTAAAGGGAGTTAAGTTTAGTAACCGTGAAGTTTATTATATAAAAGATATAGCGTATGATGAGTATGGAAACCGCAAGTTCATAGAGTATGGGAATGGAGTTAAGACTTATTATAACTACGATGAAAACAGGAGGTGGCTGGAAAACATAAAAACTCAAAGTGATATGGAGCTGCAAAATATAAACTACTCCTTTGACCTTGTTGGAAATGTCTCAGGTTGTGATAATAGTGCGCGCAGGTATGAGACAAACCACACTTATGAGTATGACAACTTGTATCAGCTAATAGCTGCACAAGGAACCCATAAGTCAAAACCGCATGACAACTTATCCATGTATCAAATATCAAATTACAGCCAGAAGTTTACTTTTGATGCAATAGGGAACATGACAAGAAAAGAGAGCAAGACAAATATAAACTATGGAAGCCCTCTTGGAGATAATTTAAATTACAATAATGATTATGTTTATTATGAAGAATATGGACACAGAATAAAGCAGTGTGGGAATAGGTATTATCAGTATGACCTGAATGGAAACATTACGCTTGAGAGGGAAGGCGGTCTGCCTTCCGTAAACGATAGGGATATCTCTTATTACGAGCTAAGGGAGAACCTCTATTATGCGGAGTATGGATTTGCAATAGGAGATGCGGAAGGCAAGCCAAGCAGCGGAAGCGCTCCGTATGAGAGGCGGTTTAAGTGGAACGAGAAGAATCAGATGATCTCAAGCGAGGACCAGAGGATAAGCGTAAGGTATGCGTATGGCCATGATGGAGAGCGCGCCAACAAACAGACTATGGCAGGGGGAGAGAGTGTGTACTATAACAGTATGTGGAATATAAGATACATTCCTGCTTATGGTAATAGCTACAGGGAGAGCAAGCATATATATGTTGGGCAGAGCAGGCTTGTAACAAAGAACAGCGACATAGGGTCTAAGGCAACAAACAATCCCACAAATGATGGGATAAGCACTTATTATTATCACAGCGACCACTTGGGAAGCGCGCAGCTAATAACAGATTACAAAGGCAATGAGTATGAGAGGCTTGAATACACCCCTTATGGTGAACTATGGATAAACCACAAGAAAGAGGGCGCCATAGATGCCATGCCATACAGATTTACGGGTAAAGAGCTTGATGAAGAAACAGGGTTTTACTATTATGGAGCCAGATACCTTGACCCAATGACAAGCCGCTGGCTCTCAACAGACCCTGCCATGCCAGACTATATGCCGCAAGCTCCGGGTAACGAAGATGCAAGAAAAAATAACCAAAACTTGCCTGGCTTGGGCGGTATCTATAACATAATCAATATGCACATCTACCACTATGCTGGAAATAATCCAATGAGATATGTTGACCCGGATGGCATGAGGATAATGGATTATGATGATAATTATCTTATGCAAGATGCTTCTTGGAGTAGCAATGAAATAGGAAAAGGCAAGGATTTAATGGAAAATGCAGGATGCGCTGTTGTAATGCTGGCAAAAGCTTTTAATACTTTATATAGAAACTTTAATCCTGATTCCATTAATAAAACAAAAGATTATTTTTCAGGTTCTAATATTGATATGTCAAAACCTGCAAGCGAGTGGAGCCTTGATTACAAGGTTTTTGCAAAAGATATTAAAGAAAAACTTGAACAATTGAAGGCTTCTGAAACCGAATATGCGATTGGAGCGCAGGTAAAATATAATGCAAATGGAAACCTTCATTTTGTTAATGTAGAAGATATTGTAACATTAAATGGGGAGAGTTATATACAGATAAGCCCAACTTCCAAATGGGATAAGGAAAAAACAATCCGGCCAAGAGAAACATGGGAAATGAGGGATGGAAAAATGTATGTAAATTTAAAAGATGTGGAAAACATAAGAGTGTTTTCTTATAAAAATATGGAGAATGATAAAAAATGAAAAAAGCAATATTATTTTTATTAGTATGTTTGATGTTGGCAACATGTTCTGCTGATGATAAATCTTTTAAGGTTTCATCTTTAAAAGATAGTGAGTATTTGGAATATGAACATGAATGGAATAGCAGTACCAAAAGAACAACATTATTTATTTTTAAAGTGGATAATGGCAAAAGAGAACTTATAAAAGAAATGGCAGGTCTTTTATCCAGAAGGGTTTTTATTACAAATAATAAAAAAGATTGTTTTTTTCTTATTGAAGATATAGATAGAACTATTTCTTTAGGGAGTTTATGGTATCTTAATGGCAATAAAGGCACGGGTGAAGTTATTTTAAAAACAGTACCGGTTTTTGCGGTATCTGATAACAGTGAATATCTCTGTTATAGAGATAATAAATATATAAGAGAAGAAAATGGTGCAAGGCTATCGATCCCTGTGGTTCATATTTATTCAGTTTGGGATAAAAAAATAATAGAAACATTGGATTATCATGATAAAGAGCTGAAAGATCTATATGGTGTTGGGGCTAATATAGAATATGAAAAATCTACTAACAGCTTTATAATAAAGTTTAATATCGAAAATTATAATATAATATCAGGAAGATTTTTTCTTGATATTATGGGGTTTACCAGAGACCCTGATGATGAGGAAAATCCTTTTGCAATAAAAAATTAATTTAAAGATAAAATTTGGTTCAAACAAGGTGAATTTTATAGAGCCTCTCAATAAAAAGCTGTTTTTTAATTGCGAAAAAAGCAAAAATATATTACAACTAATATATTAATGTCAGATATAAAGGAAAAAATAGCCCTTCTTTCCCATGCAGAGCTGTTCAAGCCATGCGGAAAAGAAATGGTCGAACAACTAGCTGAATTTTGCTCACTTTACAAGGTCTCCAAAGGTGAAACCGTATTCAGGAAAGGCGACCCCGGAAACAGTCTTTATATTGTCAAAAGCGGTGAAATTTCCGTTATCCAGAACACAGAGAGCCGGCAGGAAAACGAGATCGCGCGTTACAGCAATGGAGACTTTTTCGGCGAAGTTGATATGCTAATGAATACGCAGCGCAACGCCGAAGCCCGTGCTGCCGAGGATTCTGAAATACTCCGCTTCCCCAGAGAGGATAAAACCCTGCAGGATTTCCTGCATGCTTCTCCTCCTGTTGGAGCAGAACTTCTGCGCCTTTTTATGCAAACAGCTGCTGCGCGAATACGAAGCGCCAATGCTCTTCTCAAGGAAAACTCCCCCTGGGTACAGGAAATCCGCGCTCAGGTCTACAGAGACAAACTCACCGGGCTTTATAACAGGACTTTTTTAGAGGAACAGCTTCCTGCTTATTTGCGCAACCCGGAAGAGCCGGTTAGCCTTATGATGATGAAAGCAGACAACTTTAAATTCATAAATGATAACTTTGGTCATGATGCAGGGGATCAGGCTCTTGTGGTCATAGGAACAGCTCTTTTGCAGCATATTCCCGCCAACTCGGCTGTCGTTGTCCGCTTTATGGGCAATGAAATTGCCTGCCTTTTTCCGGGAACAAACAGAGAGGCTGCATTGGAACATGCGCAAAGTATCAGAAGTTTTTATAATTCGCTCGATATGTCGGCTATTACAAAAGACAAGCCTTTTAATTTTACTGTAAGCATAGGAATCGCTGTTTTTCCTGACCATGCAAAAAACTCCGAGGAGCTAATTGCTTGTGCACATGAACTCCCCCTTCTTGGCAGATATCGCGGCGGAAACAAAATTCTTTTTCCGGAGGACAAATAGAAGTCATGCAGGAATTCCGGGATGCTTTGAAAAACACAATGATTTTCTCTGATCTTGAGGGAGCAGAACTTGATATTCTTGTTTCCTGTATGAAACGAACGCAGTTTAACCGTGGCGAGATTGTTTTTAGTGAAGGCGAAGAGGGCGACACTATGTATGTCATCCTTGATGGAAATATAAATATCTTTGTACCGCTTGCAAATGGAACAGAGATTTCACTGGCAACCATTGAAAAAGGAAATTTCTTTGGGGACATGGCAATCATAGAAAACGCGCCGCGCTCGGCAAGCTGCAAGGCAGTTGAATCCTGCGAGCTTATTGCCTTAAGCAGGAGCGATTTCTATGGTATTATTCGCCACCATCCGGAGACTGCTTTAAAAATACTCTATCGCATGATGAATATCATGGCAGAACGGTTTAAAACATCCGGTGCTGCTCTTTCGGAAATGGTCAGGTGGGGAGAAGGAGCGCGCAAGAAAGCAGTTACCGATGCTTTTACCGGTATGTACAACAGGCGTTTTCTTGACGAATCCTTTGGCAAATATGTCTCACGCGCAATAGAGGAAAAAAAGCCACTCTCTTTTGTCATGATAGACATGGACCATTTTGGCACGCTCAACAAAAAATATGGAGAGGCTTTCGGCGACAATGTTATTCTTGAGGCAGCGAGAGTCTATAAGGAATCTTTCCGCGAGACAGACATCCTGGTGCGCTACGGCGGGGATGAGTTTTCCTTTATTCTTCCCAATACAGATGCATGCAAAGCAAAAGAACTATGCGACGCCATGGCGGAAAACCTGCGTGGTGTGCGTTTTTCCGATAATCCCGATGTTGTTATAACCTTGAGCATAGGTATTTCATCTGTGCCGAAAAATGGCGACACTCCTGCAAGCCTGAAGGAAGAGGCGGACAAAGCCGTGTATGTGGCAAAGGAAAAAGGCAGGGATACTATTGTTGTCGCCCAGTCCCAGAAGGGAAAACTGCTGCCGGAAGTAAAAAAAGATATTATCTCTATTGCGGAGAAAAACCGTATTGTACAAAATATCATCGAAGAAATATTCTCAAAAAACTCTTTCCTTCTTTTGGGTCACAAAGAACCTGATGCGGACTGTATATCATCGCTTGTTGCCTTTGCGCTTCTTCTTTCCAAGTTCAGAAAAGAAGCTACGATTTTTCTTGTTGACCCGGTTATTGATCAGCTTCAATATCTTCTTGCGATTTGCAGATACAACTCCATAAGAGTTATTCAGGAAGCAGACAGGGAAATTCCGGATAACATTTCTACTGCAATTATTCTTGATACCCCTAAAACAGAAATGATTATGACAAACGATTCGGTTGTCCGGGTTTTGAATGACCCCTTGGTACGAAAAATCGAACTCGACCATCACATAGGCGCGGATGCTAACTATACCGGAGATCTGTGCTACAGGCTTGTATTCAATGCCTCAAGCACCTGTGAGATTATCGGATACCTTAGCATGAAGCTGGCCAGAAATCCAAACGTTCAACTTGGCAGCGCTGAGTTTTTTCCTCGCAACCTTGCGCTTTCGATTCTGACAGGCATTGTGGGCGATTCCCAAATGGGTAAATACCTCAAAACAAAGAAGGAGCACTGGTACTATAATTTTTTTAGTACGATTTTCGATAGGCTTCTTATGGACAAAACCATGAAAGGCGGAAAAAATTTACAATCCAAGGGAAATATTTTCGATCTTATCCAGCACCTCTCCAAGCAGGAAGAAGAATGCTACCGGCTAATGAAAGGAAACATGAAACAATATCCTTCGATACATACCATTGTCATGGCGAATAACGAGTCAGAGGTGCTTTTTAACAGCTACGAGGACGAAATCATTATCAATGTGTCGAAGTCCGCTGCAGATACGCTTTCCGAGGCAAGCAGCAAGCTGGGTCTGGTTGTCTACTACGATCCGCCCAGGCTTTCAGATCTTGTTCAGTTCCGGCTGCGCAGAAGCGCTAAATATACGAAGATTGATCTGCGTGAAGTTATTACGCGGCTGGGCATCACAAACGGCGGCGGACATCCCGGCGCTGTCGGCTTCCGTATAAAGCAAAGCGAGATCAGTGATATTATGGCCTACTGCGAAGAACTGATTGGCCAGATACAGGAGTTTCTTGCCGAAGCCGAGAAAGAATGATGCTATTCAAGTCTTGAGTTTATGATATTGTGTCAAACAGCTTTTCTATTTCAATTGAGTGGTTAAATGATGCAAACACTGCCTCTATTACAGTTGAGTTAAAAGCTTTTTCTTCAAGAACAGAAATTCCTTCAATAGTTGTTCCCGAAGGGGATAAAACAGAGGTAACCAGATCCATAGGCATTTTGCCTGTATTTTTTAATGTTTCATAAGCGCCTTTAAGAACATTTACAGATATTTTTACCGAGTCATCATAAGAAATTCCGGATCGTACTCCTCCCAATGCAAGAGCATGAATAAACTGAAAAACAAAAGCAATGCTCGAACCAGAGAGAGCTGTAAATGCTGCCATCTGTTTTTCCGGCAGGATAAATGCATTCCCTATAGATTCTGCAATTAAAATTGCGCTGTTTTTAAATTCTTCATCTGCGTTTTCATAAAAAGAGATGGCAGTAGAAGAGCATCCGCTCTGCGCGGCAATGTTTGGCATAAATCTGCATATATTATTTGTTCTTAATTTTTCAGTAAAAAAAGATATTGGTTTTCCTGCAATAATTGAAATAATATTTTTTCCCAAAGAGAAAGAGGATATCTCTTCTGTGAGTATGTTTATATCCTGGGGTTTTACTGCAAGAATTATGGTATCGGCATAAGTAAAAAGCTTTCTGCATGATTGAGTCTTTTTTATTTTATGTGAAAATAAATTTTCCATTTTTTCTTTTGATCTATCATAGGCAAAAATCATGCAGTCGGGATGAGCTTTTATAACCCCTTCTGCAATAGCTTCTCCCATATTTCCAAAACCAAGAATGCCGATACTTTTTATCATAAAACTTTTCCTTTAGTCATTGACCAACGAATAATAGTTGTGCGTAAGTTTGCAAAACATCGCGCATGCCAGAACCAGGCATATCATCCCTGAACCCGGCATGCCACGCCAGAACCAGGCATATCATACCAGAACCAGGCATGCTAACTTTATTTTGCAGCTTTTACCTTGTCCCAGATTCTTGTATAAAGTATATTGCTTGCTCCAAGGTCCAGGATAACTTCGCTTTTCATCAATAATTCATTAGGTATAAAAATGGCTGGTTCATTGCGTACTTCTTCGCTTACAAGTTCATAAGCTGCCTTATTTGGAGCCAGGAAATATACATACTCAATATTTGCAGCAGCTACTTCGGGTCTTAATATATAATTAATAAAAGTATATGCCAGATCTATGTTTTTTGAATCTTTAAGTATTACCATGTTATCGCATGAAATTGTTGTCCCTTCCAGAGGTATTGCGTATTTAATATTTTCATTTTCTTCCATAACTTGAAATACATCTCCGCTATAACCATGCGCTATAATAAATTCTCCGGATATAAGTCCATTTTTATATTGATCTGCTTCGAATTTTGCAAGATTTTTCTTCCAGGAAATTAATAAATCTCCGGCTTGTTCAAGTTCTGAAATTTTTGTTGAATTCATACTGTATCCAAGATACCTTAACACAGAGCCAATGGTTTCTCTCATATCATTTAGCATTGTCATTCTTCCCGCATATTTTGGATCTCCAAAAATTCCCCATGTAGGAACAAATGAAGCATCAACTTTGTTTGCAAGATAGCCTATTCCGGAATTGCTTATCATATAGGGCACGCTAAATTTCATTTCAGGATCAAGTGTAAATGGAAGATACTTTTCATCGATGTTAACGATATTAGGTATCCTTGACTTGTCAATTTCCTGAATCATCCCATCCTGAGCCATTATCTTCACCATATAACCTGTTGGGATAACAATATCATAACCTTTTGCCCCTGCTTTAAGTTTGGAATACATTGCTTCGTTTGAATCATAAAAATCCAATATAACTTTGCAGTTATATTCTTTTTCAAAATCTTTTACCAGTTCTTTTTTGATGTAGTCAGACCAGTTGTAAACATAGAGCTTTGGTTTTGATCCTCCGCATCCTGAAAGCATAAAAAAAATGGTCGAAAAAGCTATCATCATAAAAAATAATTTTTTCATGAATTTCTCCTTGATAATCTTTGATATATAATCGCTAATAAAAATGTTAGCATTAAAAATAATGTTGATAACGCGTTTATTACAGGCGGGGTTCCGAATTTTATCATGCTGTAAATTTGCAGCGGAAGTGTTGAGGAACCAGGTCCTGCTGTGAAAAATGTAATAATAAAATCATCGAGCGATAATGTTATTGAAAGCATGGCTCCGGCAAGAAGTCCCGGTGTAAGCAGCGGTATATATATTTTTCTGAAAAGTGTCCAGCCTCGCGCGCCAAGGTCTCTCGCTGCTTCCACAATGGTGTAATCAAAATCCTGGAGCCTTGCAAGTATCGTTACCGCAACATAGCTTATGCAAAATGTTATGTGTCCCAATATTATTGTAAAAAGACAAAGAGGTACTTTTATGGATATAAAAAAAAGCAGCAGGCTCATTCCCATCAATATATCGGGGATTACCAGCGGAACCCATATAAGACCCATGTGCACTTTCTGAAATTTTGATTTATATCTGTGAAGCGCGAATCCTGCAAGGCTTCCTATAACAAGAGAAACTGCTGTTGATACAATTGTTACTATAGCTGTATTCTGAACAGATCTCCATACATTGCTGTCTGAGAAAAGCCGGTCATACCATTTTAATGTAAATCCGCCCCATACAGATCCGAATCTGGATGCATTAAATGAATTGAACATAAGAATAATGATTGGAAGCCAGAAAAAAATTAAAACTATTATTGTAAGTATAAAAGGGAATTTGCTTTGTTTCATTTGCTTAAAACTCCCATTGGAGAATTTTTACTGGTTTTTTTTGTTTTCCTTATTATTAATTGTATTAAAGGGGGTATTACAAAAGCAAGTATAAGAATTGTGGACAATGCGCTCCCTTTTGGCAGATGCCTGTCTGTAAATACTCTTTGAGCAATTTTATTTCCAAGCATTTCGCTGTTGGGTCCGCCTACCATATCCGGTATTATATATGTGCCAAGTGCCGGAATAAAAACAACCATAATAGCAGAGACAATGCCTACGCTTATTCCGGGAAGGAAAATTTTTATAAAAGATCTGATACTTGAACTCCCAAGATCTCTTGCTGCTTCGAGAAGCTGGAAATCGAATTTCTCTGCAGCCGAATATAGTGGAAGGATTGCAAAAGGGAGATATGTATAAACCAGCACAAGCAGTACTGCACCTTCGTTGTACAAAAGAGATGCGGACTCCGGCACCAGTTTTATAAAGACCAGAAACTGCTTAAGAAATCCTTCGGGGTGGAGGATTATTTTCCATGCATAAATTCTTATTAAGAAATTGGTCCAAAAAGGGATAATAACAAGGAGCATAAAATTCTGCTGCCATCTTTTCTCCATTCTTGCCATTGCATAAGCAACCGGTATTCCAATGGAAAGGCAGATAACGGTTGTAAAAATACTTAGTTTTATTGTTCTTAAAACCAGTATAAGAAATGAAATATTTATTATTTCCGAGTAAGCGCTTAGGCTAAATCCCTTTCCGATATTGCCGTATGGATCAGCAGTGCAGAAGCTTATAAGTACTACAAGAAGTGTAGGTATAAGAAAAAATAATAAAAGCCAGAAAAAAGAGGGAAAGGTTATAAGTTTTTCTTCGGTATTTATTCTGGATATTTTCATCTTTTTTCTTTAGCAGGTGCGCTTTCTTTGCTGCTTATATCTTTATTGTTGGAAGATGGAGATGCAGAACCAGGCACTGCTTCTTCGATGTCCGGAAGAGTAAGAAGTTGTTCGTCTGCTTCTCTGTATTTTTCAAGCATGTAACAGTCATCCGCATGCCATGATATCCACACATGGTCATCCCACTTTGCCGGTGTTTCGTCAAGCAGATAGCGCATATGCAGTTTCTGGAGTGTGAAAAGCCACTCGCCGGATCTTACCCAGTATTTTGTGGATGTTCCTGTATAAACCATGTTTTCAACAGTTCCGCTTAAAATATTTAATTTTCTGTTTTCTTCGGGTTCTGTTTTTGACATGTGGATCTTTTCGGGCCTTATGCTTACATGGACAGGGTCGCCTTCTTTAAGTTTTCTGTCATTATAACAAATTATTGTTCCTATCCCGGGCACATTTATTTCCGCGCGATTATCATCAAATGTTTGAGTTACCTGACCATCAAGAAAATTTGTATCCCCGATAAATGCCGCTGTAAAGCTGCTTACAGGACTTTCATAAATTTCAACAGGAGTTCCCACCTGTTCTATGTGTCCTTTATCCATAACAGCGATTCTGTCGCTAAGGCTCATTGCTTCTGTCTGGTCATGGGTAACAAACACGAATGTAATCCCAACCTCATCGTGGATCTGGTCAAGTTCTATAAGCATTCTTTGGCGTAGTTTTAAATCAAGCGCAGCAAGGGGTTCGTCAAGAAGAAGAACCTGAGGTTTATTTATAAGAGCTCTTGCAATGGCAACTCTCTGTTTTTGTCCTCCGCTTATCTGGGAAGGTTTTCTGTCTGCTTCATCATGCATCTGTATAAGATCAAGCATCTCATCGACTTCATGCTCGATCTCTTTTTTGCTTTTTCCTGCTATTTTTGGGCCAAATGCAATATTATCTCTAATTGTCATATGAGGGAAAAGCGCATAGCTCTGGAATACTGTATTTACTTTCCTTTTTTCCGGTGGAAGAGCTGTAATATCCGTGCCATTAAGAATAATTCTCCCTGTATCCGGGATTTCAAACCCTGCGCAAAGCCTTAAAAGGGTTGTTTTGCCGCAACCGCTTGGTCCGAGTAATGAAAAAATTTCACCTTTATTGATAGATAATGAGATATTTTTTACAGCTTTGATATTAGCATAACTTTTACTAAGGTTTTCAAAAACAAGAAAATCTTTCATCCCCACCAGTTTCCTGAATCTATTATGATAAAAAACTACGATTCATGCAAGAATATTATTTTAAAATGTGAATTGTTTCTACCCCGTGGCGGACTCTGTCATCCCGATGAAAATCCGGGTTTGGACAGGCCCGATTGGCGCCAACATGAGCCTAAACACCAATTGACATCACATTTGCCGGTGATATAATTTAGCCCATAATTGTCATGCGAACGAGGATTTTTCATGAAAAAGGTTTTTAAATATTTTGGCATTTTCCGCAGAGCGAGCGCCTGTGAGCGAAGATTCCCCTCCGGCATTGTCGCACTTTTTGTAAGTGCAATTTTTGCTTTTTGTATATTGATCTCATGCGAAAATCCATGGATGCAAGATATTCTTGCCCCCTTGTATAAAGAGACAAATGTATATGTGGCAGGTTGGTATAATGATGGCATCAGTAAGGCATGTTACTGGAAAAATAATACTATGGTGGAATTGGCCGCTCCAGCAGGAGCAGTATCCAGTGCCAGCTCAATTGTTGTAATAGGTGGAAATATTTATGTGGCAGGTAGCTATAATCCTGTGAGAGCATGTTACTGGAGAAATGGGATGTTTACAGACATACACCCAATAGGGGCAAGCGAGTCCTATGCCCATTCAATTGCTGTATCAGGAAGGGATGCTTATGTAGTAGGTTCTTATTTTGATGGAGGAGGTGTATGGCCTTGTTACTGGGTAAATGGTACAAGAACAAACCTGTCAGGAGCTGATTCTGAAGCATACTCAATTTTTATATCAGGAAGAAATGTTTATATAGCAGGTTATTATGAAGACGCTACTGTCATAAAAGCATGTTACTGGGTAAATGGTGGGATGCCTGTTAACCTTTTTTTTCCAGCAGGGGCTAGTGACTCCGGCGTTAACTCAATTGCTGTATCTGGTGGAAATGTATATGTTGCAGGATTTTATAGTGAAGGTGTCTACGCTAGAGCGTGTTACTGGAAAAATGGGATATTTACAGATCTTCATCCAATAGGAGCCCCTAGGTCAAATGCCGTGTCAATTGCATTATCAGAGGGAAAAGTCTATGTAGCAGGCTGGTATAATGATGGCTCTAATAAAGCATGTTATTGGGTAAATGGGGGGACGCCATTAGACCTGCATCCTTCAGGAGCCACTTCTTCCAATACCATGTCAATTGCTGTATCTGGTGGGAATGTTTATGTAGCAGGCTGGTATAATGAAGGCAGCAGCCAAAGAGCGTGCTATTGGGTAAATGGTGCAATGACAAACCTCCATCCATCAGGAACTAATCAATCCCAAGCCAACTCAATTGTTTTAGTACGCGAGTGACACTCCGCGCCATTTCCCACAGAGCAAGCGCCAGTGAGTGAAGGTTCCCTTTATTTAAGTAATTATAATCTGCGCGAGTAACACTCCACGCCATTTTCTGCCAGGATATGTCCAATAAAAATCAGGATTTAATTGAATCAATCAGTTTGAAATTGGTGTTAATATATTTAAAGCTCAGAATTTCATTTTACCTAAAATGAATATAGCTTGACAAAAATAGCTACTGTAGCTATTTTATCAATATGATTACTGTAGGGGTAAAAGAATTAAAAAATCAGCTTTCAAAATATCTTCAATATGTAAAAAAAGGGGAGAAAGTAATTATTACAGAACATAATAAAATAGTTGCAGAAATATCTACTCCAACAAAAGGAAGCAGTGTGTCAGAAGTAGAAAAAAAACTTAAGCAGCTTGAAAAAGATGGAAAAATAATTCTTTCAAAAAGAGATGAATCGTATGCAAATATGCCGGAGTCCAATGATAGGATAGATTGGAAAACAATATATACTGAAACAAGAAAGGAAAAAAGATAATGTTTTCATATTTTGATTCTTCTGTGCTTTTATCCATATTGTTGGATGAGGAACGAAAAGAGGAAGCATATTCATTTTGGAAAAGCAGTAAAATA